>Ga0157373_10000065_pt1 | contig 93292 bp, 81 predicted proteins | sample C65metaG_FD_113460 | JGI IMG/M metagenome (GOLD analysis project Ga0157373, IMG submission 113460) | Corn rhizosphere microbial communities from Kellogg Biological Station, Michigan, USA - C6-5 metaG | ecosystem: Host-associated > Plants > Roots > Rhizosphere > Soil | place: USA: Michigan...
ATCGCCGTCTTGCCCGTAAATTGAAGCACTTGTTGATAGCAATAAACCTATCGCAATCAGCCCTTTTTTATAATGCTTTCTCCAACTAATCATTTAAATTATCTTATGTTAGTAAATATTGAATGTGTAATCAATCCCGCAAAAATAATATTTTTAAGAAGAATTTAACGGCTTTAACAAAAGGTAAAATGTCATATAGGTTTAATTTGTAACTATTCTAAATAACTCTGTTTGCTGTATTTTTAAATTATTATAACTTTGCGGAAACAAGTTTAAATGAAAAATTTCATCAAAATATTTTCGCTACTTTCTTTAATGAGTTTTTATACTCTTGAAGCACAGCAGGTTGTAAAGAAGGATACACTGTCTGGAACTGAACTTACTATAACGATGGATTCTCGTGTAAGTGAAGCTTTATCTGCAGTTGAGGATCGATGTGCGAAGACAACAGCAACAAGAGTTTCTTCGGGTATTGATGATGATGCTCCTGCAAAACCAACGAAAATATACGTTCCTAGCCGTGAACTGACAAATGCAGAAATCTGTAGAAAAAATCCTAGAATATTAGGGTTTAAAATTCAGGTTGCAATAGTAAAAAGTAATGAAGAAGCTAATGAAATCAAAGCATATTTCAGAAAAAGGTTTCCAAACCTAAAGGTTGAAACGGATGCTTCTTTGAGACCAAATTACAAGATTTTGGCTGGAAGTTATTTCTCAAGACAAAGTGCTGCGAGCGATTTAGCTAGAGTGAAAGAATACTTTAAATCTGCAACACCTATTCAATACAGAGTGTTCTGTGTAGAGGCGAAATAAGGATTAATTAAATAAAAATTAAAAGGCTGAGAATATTTTTCTCAGCCTTTTTTATCTGTAAAATTGATTGACAAAATCGTAAAATTCCCACATTCTCATATAATTATTCAGGATTAAATAGATAAACATGATTCCAATGACTGAGGTCAAAAATGACATCGTTTTTGGAGATTCTTTGTAAGAAAAAAAGAGCCACCCCAGCATAATCGGGAATACAAAAACAAAGTGCCCGCCGTAAATGTAAGAAGTATGAAGACCAAATCTAAAGACACAGTGAATCAAAATATCAACCATCAAAGAAAGCATAATAATCTGCACCAGTTTATTCTTGAAGTTCTTAAAATAGCTCCATAAAATCAGTCCTAAAAGTAATCCAATAAATAAATAGGGGATGATTGAAGTATAAACGTCCATGAAAAGCGCTTTGTAATAAAACCCTTTCATATTATGTTTTTCACGAATAAAGAAACTTGGAAAGAGAATACTTCCGCCAAAGAAATACGAGTAAATCATATCCCAAGTCGGAGTAGATTTTACATTAGAAAATTTCTCATATTGCTCTCCCGATTTTGAAAGGATATTTTTGTACTTAAAATCTATTCGGTAAAGGTAAAGTAGAATAAAAGTTGCGCATGTTATTGCAACTCTGAAAGCTGCATTACCAAATTTTTTCCAGCTTTTGAAAATGTCTTTTTCAAAGACAATTGGTATAAACACTTTTACAATATTTGTCACCGTTAATCCTCCGATTGTAACTCCCGCCAGTACTAAAGCTGAGCCTGCAATTTTTTGATCTTTTTTAAATTTTATTGCTGTATAATAATTGAATAATACCAATAAAAATAGGGTGTAGGTGTAGGTTTCCGGTGTGAATGATAATAAAATATTAGTTGAAAAAATACTGAAAAAAGCAACAATTAACAGGTTTAACCTTATCGGAAGAAGGATGATATTTTTTAAATATTTATAAATCTGAAGTAAGCTTAAACTGATGGTGATGTTACTCAACCATGCCAATGTCAGTCTGAAATTACTACCTGTTTTTCCATCTGAAATATAAAAAGCTAGCTCCCGAATCCAATTGAAAAAATAATAGGACAAAGGGTGTCTTTCGAAGCTTCCGCCGCTCATTACGATGGCTTTATTGTCAAAGCTGAAATAGCCGTCCCAAGGAATTCTTGCATCAAAAATAATTCGGTAATGTTGTGCTAAATAGGTTCCGAATAAACCATAAATGGTGATAAAAAAAATAAATATTCCCAATTCCGTGTAAGAAGAAGGAAATACAATTTTAAAAAAGTTGAAAAATTTTGATTTAATTGACACCCGGTATTATTTTTTTGCAAAAGTAAAATAAAAAACCCACCTGAAAAGGTGAGTTTTGCAATATTAAAAAGATTGTTGATTAATCTTTAATGATTTTTTCTGTTTTTGTGCTGCCATCAGCAAACTCTACTGTAATTAAGTAAGTTCCCTTTGTGAATCCACTTAAGTTTACTTTTTCTGAGCTCCCTGTTGCAACTACCTTCCCGGATAAATCAAGTACAGTCGTTGATTTTATTTTCTTATCAGTTTTTATGTTTACTTCTCCTTTTGTCGGGTTAGGATAGATGCCTAATTTGAATTTTGAAACTTCGGTTGTAGAAAGATTTGATGCTAAAACTTGAACATCATCTATTGCAACAGCATCGGCATCCGCACCGGTATATTGAAATCTAATACGAACATCCGCTTGTCCTATGTATGCACTGAGGCTTTTTTGAACGGCTACTGTATTATATGTATCTGAATCTTCATCACCATCACCATCGTCAGTAAATCCTGATTCGGTATCTTCATCCCAAAGAGTAGTCCAAGATGTTCCTCCATTGGTTGATACTTGAGCAATTAGATCTCCTGCGTCGATATCAATCATATAAGACCAACCGACAACCACATTAAACTTCAGTACTGGATTACCTGCGCCCACTAAACTAAATGAAGGACTCGTGAGATTTGCGGTATTGGCTGTACCTACCCAATTTATAGTTGCTGAGTTATTACCAGTAATTGTAAAGTGGTCTCTTGTCTCAAGATCTTGTGCTGTAGTTCCCGTAAAGTTAACTGTAGTTAAATCCCATTGACGGGCTACGTTGGTATTTGTTCTTGCCCATCCTGTTGGGGGAAATGTTGTTCCTTCAAAATTCTCTGATAATAATGTTTGGGCATTCATTGATAAGCAAGTTAAAATGCTTAGAGAAAGTAGAATTTTTTTCATAAATATTAATTTTTTCCAAAATTAATAAAAATAATCACATATGAATGCAAATATTTTAATGAATAATGCTAAGAACTACATGATAACATTGAACATCCTGAAATGTCATCATAATTTGGAGGTCTTGTTACCGAAAATTCAGGGAAAATTTCTTCATATGGATTTTCAAAAGCTTTTGTCAGTTTTTGTAATAATTCAGTTCTACCATTATTTATTTCTTCAATACATTCAAAAAGAAGATAATTTCTGAGTAGGAATTTTGGATTTGTTTTTCTCATTAAATCGAATGACTCTTCTTTTGAAATAGTGTTAGCTTTTAATCGAAGAGAATAAGTTTGTATAAAATCTTCGAGCTTTTCAATTTTAGCATCATCCAAAAAGCCGTAAGATATTTTCTGAAAATCTGTTTTGATGTCTGAAATGCTTTCAAGTTTTTCTAAAAGATTAAATAATAAGGTATAATCAAATTGAAGTTCCTGCATCAAACCTTGCCAGTTGATGAAAAATTCTTCATCCTCTTTTTTAAATTCATCAAAACCAAATTTTCTGCACAACATTTTATCGTGAGCCTCCCAAAAATAATTTCCGTAAGAATTTAATGTTTCTTCTAAAAATTTTTCATCTTTTATCAAAGGAAAAAGTGCGTTGGCAAGTTGCCAAAGATTCCATTGTGAGATTTGTCCTTGTTTTCCGAAAGCATATCTTCTTCGGGGTAAATCAGTTGTATTTGGAGTGAAATTAAGATCATATTCATCCATCATCGAATAAGGTCCGTAATCGATTGTTAAACCTAAAATCGACATATTGTCTGTATTCATCACTCCGTGTACAAAGCCAACTCTAAACCATTCAACCATTAAATCGGCTGTTTTTGTACAGACTGATTGAAAGAAGTCTTTGTATTTTTGCTCGCCCACAGAATTAATTTTAGGAAAATAATTTTTAATAGTGAAATCTGTAAGTTTTTGTAAAGTATTAATTTCTTTCTGAGCAGACATTAATTCAAAATGCCCAAAACGAAGAAAACTTTCTGCCGTTCTTACCACGACTGCGCCTTTTTCGTTCTGAGGGTTTCCGCTGTACATCATGTCTCGCACAACGTCTTCACCTGTGAAGCATAGACTTAAGGCTCTGGTTGTAGGGATTCCCAAGTGATGCATTGCCTCACTCATCAGATATTCACGAACGGAAGATCTAAGAACGGCTCTTCCATCTGCGTGACGGGAATAAGGTGTTGCTCCGGCTCCTTTCCATTGAATTTCGTTTTTTTTCCCTGTGTCATTGGTGATTTCTCCAGCAAGAATTGCACGGCCGTCACCTAATTGGCCTGCCCAGTTTCCAAACTGATGTCCTGCGTAAGCGGTAGCATAAGTTTTTACATTTTCGGGTAAATTGGTTGCCGCTAAAAAATTAAGGTCGTCTTTATTGAATTTTCCCAAACCTATTTCTTCCGAAAGTTGTTCATTAAAAATGATCAATTCAGGATTTTCAAAGCCAACCGGGTCAACGGTTGAAAAAAGAACTTTTGGGGTATTTCGCTGAATAGTATTCCCTGAAAAATCTCCTGGAAAAATCTCTGTAAAAGGCTGGGTAATCTTGTCGATATTCATAGTTCAAAGATATTAAAAGATAGAAACAAAAAAGACCTTTCAGTAATTGAAAGGTCTTATGATAATTATAAAGAAATTTATTTATTAAAATCTATATCTTCACTGGTATTCAGATGTTCGTTTACATTTTCTTCTTTTTTACCAGAATTATTTTTCGGTCCTGTGTCTGCAGGGCGTGGGTTTTTTAAGTCATCGATGGTCTGTAATCCTCCATCGTCACCGTATCCGCCGCTAAGACCCTGAAGGTTTGAGCATCCATCTTTCCAATCAAGTGGTTTTGCAAATTTATCGTCTGGTGATATTTTTAAACTTTTATCTGCCCATACTTTTTTCATAAATATTGCCCAGATTGGCAATGCCATTTTTGCTCCCTGACCTTCACCCGTTCCAAAGAAGTGGGTTGCTCTGTCTTCCCAGCCAACCCAAGCTCCGGTTGCCAGTTTTGGAGTGATCCCCATGAACCAACCGTCTGAGTTATTCTGAGTTGTTCCTGTTTTTGCAGCAATTTCAATATTTTTAGAAACTCCTCGTCTTCCTAATTCTCCTGAAGCGGTACCATATTGCGCAACACCTTTCATCAATTCGATCATGGTGTAGGCATAATTAGGATTCATCACTTCTTTCGGTTCAGAGATTACTTCTTTTATCACTCTTCCGTTTACGTCTTCAATTCTCCAGATCATTTCCGGTTTGTTGTAATTTCCGTAATTGGCAAATGTACTGTAAGCTCCAAGCATTTCATAGATTGTAATGTCAGAAGCCCCTAAAGCCATCGGTAAACTTGTAGAAATTTCTTCAGTTACCCCTAAATCTCTTGCCGTCTGAATTACACTTTGCGTTCCTGTCATTTCAGCTAATCTTAATGCGACAGGGTTTTGGGAGTGTGCTAAAGCATCTTTTAATGTTAACATTCCACCTCTTCCCGGTACGTGATAGCTTCCTTTGTTGAAACTGGCATTTGATATAGTTGAACATGGAGTTAAACCTAATTTCATAATCGCAGTTGCGTAAACGAAAGGTTTAAACGTAGATCCTACCTGTCTTTTTCCCTGTTTGATGTGGTCATACTGGAAATGCTGCCAGTCGATTCCTCCAACCCAAGCTTTAATTTCTCCTGTTCCGGGAACCATAGACATCAAGCCTGCCTGTGCAATTTGTTTGTGCCATCTTATAGAATCCCAAGGGCTCATTTCAACCTCTTCTTCACCAGCCCAGGTAAATCTTGACATTTTTATAGGCTTGCGGAATTCCATTAGTATTGAGTCTTCAGGAACTCCGGCTCTGTTCAGTTGCTTGTAACGACCGGTTCTTTTTACTGCCTGCATCATTATTTTATTTGCTTGCTGATCATTAAGATAGTAAAAAGGTCTGTTTTTTCTGCCTCTCTGCTCTGCATCAAATCTTTTTTGAAGATCAGTTAAATGCTCTTTGATAGACTCTTCTGCATACTTCTGCATCTTAGAATCAAGCGTAACATATATTTTTAATCCGTCTTTAAATAGATTTAATTTTTTACCGGTTTCTTTTTCGTAATCAGTTAAATAATTATCGATTTCCTTTTTTAAATAGAATTTATAATAGGCTGAATAATCATCTGTGATATTTTTTATAGGACGATAATCTGTAGTAATCGGAGTTGCTACAGCTTTGTCGTACGTTGCCTGATCTACATAACCAGTTTCAAGCATTTGAGATAGTACAACATCCCTTCTTCTTTTTGCACGGTCAGGATTTCTTAACGGATTATTTGCAATCGGGGCTTCAAGCATTGATACAAATACTGCTGCTTCCGGAAGTGTAAGTTGTGACGTTGTTTTATTAAAATAAATTTTAGACGCCATCTCAACACCGTTTGCGTTGTATGTGAAGTCAAACTTGTTGAAATATAAAGTGATAATTTCTTCTTTGGTATATCTCTTTTCTAAACTTACTGCAACCACCCATTCTTTAAGCTTTTGAATCGCTCTTTTTACGGGGTTTTTTGAAGGCTCTTTTGTAAATAAAAGTTTTGCCAGCTGCTGCGTAATGGTAGAACCTCCACCTCGGTCTCCGCCATATCGTACGGCTCTCAAAATTGATTTTAAATCAATCCCGGAGTGTTCTTTAAAACGCTCATCTTCTTTTGCCTGAAGCGCATAAATAAGATACGGAGGCAAATCTTTGTACTGAATTGGCTGCGTTTTTTCTTTCTCAAATTTACCTAAAAGAACTCCGTCTGATGAATATATTTGGGATGCAACATAAATGTCCGGATTTTCAAGTTCTTTTACATCGGGCATTTCACCAAGAAAACCTTGGGAAACTGCAAAGAAAAGTCCTGAAATACCTAAAATTACTGCAATAAGCCCAATCCAGATGAATTTTACCCATCTTTTCCAGGCAGAATTTTTAGCGCCTTTTTTAGGAGGAAGCGGGAAAGTCTTTCCCTTATTTCCTGTATTTTGTTTGTTTTCTTCCATGTATAATTACGGTTTAGCCGTTTCTACTTTTATACCTAAGTCTTCAATCCCCGGAAGATTATCGTTTCTCATTGCCTGAGCAACAGCAATTTCATAATTGCCTTTTTCCGGGAATTTATAATTCAATTTATACTGAAACAAAGTTTCTTTCGTCTCTCCAAATCCTGTTCCTAGCCACTCGCCGTTCGGTTTTGCCAAAATATAATTTAAAGTATCCGTCTGCTTGGCTTTAGTTCTAGGATTGGTAAGGTTAACAATGAATCTTATATTACTGTAAGGATATTCATTATTATTCCTTACAACAAATATAAGATTTTTAGGATTTTGCGGATCCGAAATTTCAAGATTAAATTTTTGTTCGGTCTTCTTATTCCATTTATTATCAACGTTATTCATAATAACGTCGTCTTCGGGAGCATTGCAGCTTACCAAGAAAATAAGGAGAAAAAGTCCTGAAATTTTATGCATTATTATCTTTTTTTGGAGGAAATTTCTTTTTAAACTTCTTTTTGGGTTGTTGATTTTCTGGTTTTTTTTCAACATCATTATTTACTGCGACAGGTTTTTCCGTTTGTGGTTTCTGCTGCTGCTGCTGTTTTTGAGGCCTTTGATTATTATTTTGTGTAGGCTTCTGGCTTTTTTCAGGTCTTTCTGTTCTCTCGCCTTTATCTGCTCTGTCCTGTGGTTTTTCGGTATTGTTTTCCGGTCTGGGCTTTCTAGGTCCCTGATTTTGATTGTTGTTTGGTCTGTTTTGATTCTGATTTCCCTGGTTTCTGTTTTTGTTGAAACCTCTGTTCTTCTTTTCAAAACGATCTACACTGTTTTCCTGAATTAAATCTACTGTTTTTACAGAAATTTCAGGCTGTTTCAAATCTTCAAGAGGTAACGTTTTTTCACCTCTTTTGTTTTGTGAAATCATTTTTTTTACCAAATCAACGTCAAAGTCGTACCACGCCATTGAACTATCGACGTATGCAAACCACATTTTCTTTTTGAAAACATCAATTTTTATACAGAAAGCTCTTCCTTTTTCAGTATCAATCATCGTTGAAGAAGAAGGGAAGTGGCTTAATGCATCAAGATAACTGTCTAATTCATAGTTTAGACAACATTTAAGTTTACCACATTGCCCCGCCAGTTTTTGAGGGTTGATGCTCAATTGCTGATATCTTGCCACATTGGTGTTTACCGATCTGAAATCTGTTAACCAGGTTGAGCAGCACAATTCTCTTCCGCAAGATCCTATTCCGCCTACTTTTGCAGCTTCCTGTCTGAAACCGATTTGTTTCATATCGATTTTTGTACGGAAAGCTCCTGCAAATTCTTTAATCAACATTCTGAAATCCACACGGTTGTCGGCGGTGTAATAGAATGTTACTTTAGAAGAGTCGCCTTGGTATTCCACATCAGTAATCTTCATTTCAAGACCTAATCTGTGAGATATTTTTCTGGCTTCTATTTTTACATTTTCTTCTTTTTTTCGGGCTTCCTGCCAAACTTCAATGTCTTTTTGGTTGGCTAGCCTATATATTTTTAGCGGGTTTTCTTCTGAAGCTCTTTTTTTCTTCATCTGAATTTTCACTAGTTCACCTGTGAGGCTTACTACGCCTACATCATGTCCCGGACTAGATTCTACTGTTACAACGCTACCTATATGTAAAGGAATATTATTTACATTTTTATAAAATAATTTTCTGTCATTTTTAAATCTAACTTCTACAAAATCACACCTGTTTGATGCAGGGTTTTGTACGTTAGACAGCCAATCGAAAACACTTAATTTATAACTATTACCGCAGGTATTTACACTTTCACAGCCATTCGCAGATTTTGTTCCGCAAGAATGTGCAGAATCGCCGGATGTTTTACATCCACAACTCATATTATAATTTGTTTAATCTTGCAAATTTATTGATTTTTATCTTTATACAATTCCAAATGTACTAAATATTAATTTTTGAAATTGTTTAATATTAAACATGGTAAGAAATAAGGATTTATTTTTATTTTAAGAGTATGTGATTGAGTATGTTATTTAGCTTTATGTAAGGGATATTATTTTAAACATAGTTTTCTTTTGCTGTTAAGTTTAAAATTTTAAGATTTATTAACAGACGTAAACAAAATAATTTTATATTTGGGTTATATAATAATAGTCTATGAAAAAAATATTAATATCAACTGCTTTATTGGCTGGGGTTTTATCTTATGCGGGAGGCTTTAGAGTTTCTTTGCAAGGGGTTAAACAGTTGGCAATGGCACACACGAGTGCTCATGCTGACGATGCGAGTGTTGCATTCTTTAATCCGGCAGGTATGTCATTCATTCCTTCTAAACTAAGTATTGTAGCGGGAGGTTTTGGAGCAAGTAATAAAGTTACTTTTCAAAATTTAAATACTTTACAAAGTACTGAGACGGATAATCCGCTGGGTACACCGATTTATGCTGCAATAGCGTATAAGCCTATTGATAAACTATCGATTGGTTTCAGTTTTTCTACGCCTTTTGGCAGTACCATTCAGTATCCTTACGATTGGGAAGGAAGAGAAATGGTACAGAAGCTGGAGCTGAAAAGTTATTATTTCCAGCCCATGGTGTCTGTGAAAATGGCCGATTGGCTTTCTTTTGGGGCAAGTTATATCTATGCCAGAGGATCGGTAAACTGGGATAAGGCAGTTACTCAATTTGGAGGAACAGTTAATATTAATGATGAGAAAGCAAGTGGTCATGGTTATGGTTTCGGTTTTTACTTCAGACCCGATCCAAAATTGGATGTAAGTATCGCATACCGTTCACCTGTTGATATGAAAGCTAAAAAAGGAACAGCTACGTTCGTGGCTCCTGCACAGACTACAGTAAATACACTTTTAGGACTGAACGCTGCCGGACAAGATGGCTTTACAGCAACTTTGCCACTTGTAGAAGAATATACAATTGGTCTTACATATAGAGTTACACCAAAATGGTTAATTTCTGCGGATTTCAACTATCACGGTTGGGAAAGATACAGCAAGTTGACTTTAGATTTTGCTAATGCTCCAATTGGAAATCAGACAGATCCTACCATATTGGTTGCTCCAAAGAATTTTAGAAATTCAAAAACTGTAAGATTGGGAACTCAATATGCATTCACGAATATGATTTATGGTCGTTTAGGTGCTTATTATGATGAATCTCCTTACTCTGACGACAATTTCATTCCTGAAACTCCATCTTTTGATTCTTTTGTGCTAACAGGAGGTGTAGGATTTAAGCTTAATAAATTCGGAGTTGACGTTGCCGGTGGTTATGCAATGCCACAAAGCAGAGATGTGAAAAATAATTACTTAGGTTTCTATGGTCAGGCAAAGGCTAAAGCATTCTATTTTGGTCTAGGTTTATCTTATAATGCTTTTTAATTTTAAATTATGAAAAAAATAATAATATCTACAATAGCTGTTTCGGCACTTCTTTTTACAGTAAGTTGTAATACAGATTTTGATACTGATGTAGAAGACATCGTTGTAACGAAAGGTGAAGCAGATTTCTCTAATTATGTTGCCTTGGGAAATTCCCTTACATCTGGTTATAGAGATGGGACGCTTTACAGTGATGGTCAGAATGAATCTTATCCTAGTATGCTTGCAATGCAAATGAAACTTGCAGGTGGGGGAGCGTTTAAACAGCCATTGATGCCTAATAATGTTGGAGGATTTACAAACTTACCTGGTTTTCCGGGAAAGCTCGTTTTAAAAATGGTTAATGGAGCTTTAGCTCCTGTTGCTTCTCCTGCCGCTGCTGCTTTAGATAATGTGGCTGCCGGTAGACCGTATAATAATATGGGAGTTCCTGGTGCAAAATCTTTCCATCTTGTAGCTCCAAATTACGGAAGTGCTGCAGGCTTGCTTACAGGAACTGCAAATCCTTACTTTGTAAGATTTGCTTCTTCAGCAACGACAAGTGTTCTAGCAGATGCAATGGTTCAAAAGCCAACTTTTTTCTCTCTTTGGATTGGAAATAATGACGTGTTGTCGTATGCAACAAATGGTGGAACCAACTCGCAAACTACAGGGGGAGTTACTACATATACTGCAGCAACAGTTCAGAACGGTAACACCAATCCGGCTACATACAGATCAAACGATATTTCGGATGCTAATGTGGTAGCAGGCTCTATAAAAGGTGTTCTTGATGGGTTGAAAAGTGTAGGATCTACAAAAGGTATTATTGCAAATATTCCTGATGTTACCAATATCCCGTTTTTTACAAGAGTTCCTTATAATGCTATACCTTTAGACGCAGCAAAGGCACAGTCTTTAAATACTCAGCTTTATGGACCTTTAAAAGCTGCTCTTACTGCATTCGGGCAGGGAGATAGAATCAATCCTGTAACAGCAGGAAATAATCCTGTTCTTATTATAGATAATAAGTTAACTAATCTTTCAGCACAGCTTACGGCTGCGCTTGCTGCAAATGGTGTTCCTGCAACTCAGGCAGTATTTATAGGAAACGCTTTCGGAAGAGCACGTCAGGCAAAACCTGGAGAATTAATGCTTCTTACCTCAAGTTCGTTGTTAGGTTTAGATGCAACAACAAATCAAGCTGCTACACCATCTTCTGTATTTATTTACGGAGCAAGTTTCCCAATAGGAGATCAGTATTCATTAACGACAGATGAAGTGAAGAATATTTCTACTGCTGTTAAAGCTTACAATACATCTATCAGAGCTATGGCAGATTCTTATGGTTTAGCTTTTGTGGATATGAATGCAAAAATGACTGAATTAAATTCTAAATCAGGGATTTCTTGGAATGGAGTAAGATATACAGCTACTTTTGTTACTGGCGGTACGTTCTCTTTAGATGGAGTTCACCTTACAGGAAGAGGGTATGCAGTGGTTGCTAATGAATTTATAAAGGCAATCAACATGAAGTATAAATCGACTTTACCACAGGTAGATCCTAATAAATATTCAGGAGTTACATTTCCTTAATCGGAGATAAAAATAAATAATAGAAACCACAGGATTGATTCTTGTGGTTTTTTTTTAAATTTGCAAAATCTTTTAAAAAGTAAAAATGGCCGATCAGTTAAGTTATCTATTTTCTACAAGAACGAGTAAAGATCTTGCAGAAAAAATTGCCCAGTATTATGGGAAAGAATTAGGAAAAATCAACTTTCAGGAGTTCAGCGACGGAGAATTTGAACCTGTTTTAGACGAATCTGTAAGAGGAGGAAGAGTTTTCCTAATCGGATCTACGTTTCCGCCGGCAGACAATCTTTTAGAATTGCTTCTAATGATTGATGCAGCAAAAAGAGCTTCTGCAAAAAGTATTACCGTGGTGCTTCCGTACTTCGGGCTTGCAAGACAAGACAGAAAAGACAAGCCAAGAGCGCCAATTGGTGCTAAATTGGTGGCAAATCTTTTAACTGCTGCAGGTGCAACAAGAGTAATGACAATGGATTTGCATGCAGACCAGATTCAGGGATTCTTCGAAATTCCGGTGGATCATCTTTATGCTTCTACCATCTTTGTAGATTATATCAAAAACCTTAAGCTTGATAATCTTACGATTGCTTCTCCGGATATGGGAGGTGCAAAAAGAGCAAAAAACTACGCTGGTCACCTTGGTGCAGATGTAGTAATCGCTTATAAAGAAAGAAAAAAAGCAAACGTAGTAGAAGAAATGTTCCTTATCGGGGATGTAGAAGGTAAGAATGTAATACTTATCGATGACATGATCGATACTGCAGGAACACTTTGCAAAGCTGCAGATATCTTAATGGAAAAAGGAGCAAAATCTGTAAGAGCAATGGCTACTCACGGAGTACTCTCAGGAAAGGCTTATGACAATATTGAGAACTCGCAATTGCTGGAAGTTATTGTAACTGACTCAATTCCTGTAAAAAATGGCTTGTCATCTAAAATAAAAGTGCTATCTTGCGCCCCATTATTTGCTGATGTTATGAAGATGGTGCACGAGCATCAATCGATTAGCAGTAAGTTTGTTATCTAGTTGATAATTAGCTTTTTGCAGTTTAAATCAAAACAAATTTTTAAATTTTTTATAAATGAAATCAATTACAATTCAAGGTACAAAAAGAGAAAGCGTGGGCAAAAAGTCGACAAAAGCTTTACGTGATGCTGAATTAGTTCCTTGTGTTGTTTACGGAGGTGGTGAGCCATTGAATTTCTCTGCTACAGAGAAAGCATTCAAAGGTTTGGTATATACTCCTGAAGCACACACGGTATCTATTGAAGTTGACGGTCAGGTAATTCCTGCAGTTCTTCAGGATATTCAGTTCCACCCAATTACAGACAGAATTATTCACGCAGACTTCTACAGATTATCTGACGATAAGCCAGTTGTTATGGAAGTTCCTGTAAGAATTACTGGTCGTTCTAAAGGTGTTGTAGCTGGTGGTGTTTTACGTCAGTCTTTCAGAAAATTGAAAGTAAAAGCTATTCCTGCAAACTTGCCAGATGAGATCGTAGTAGATATTACTTCTCTTAAAATTGGTAACAAGCTTTATGTTGGTACTATCAAAACTGAAGGTTACTCTTTTGTACATCCTGACAATGCAGTTGTTGTAGCTGTTAAAATGTCTAGAAATGCAGCTAAAGGAGGTGCTATGGCAGATGATGACGATGAAGAAGAAGTTGCAACTGAAGGAGGAGAAGCTCCTGCAACTGAAGAAGCAGCAGCAGAATAAGAATTTTCTTACTCTAAATAAATTAACCTGTCATTTTTTTGGCAGGTTTTTTTGTTTTAGATTAAAACGATCACTCTATTAATCTGGCAGACTTTTAGATAAAAAATCGTAAATTTGATGTGTTCTAAATAAAGAACTTTTTAATTTAAAAATTGTAATAAATGTTTGACATTCAGGAAATCAGAAGTCAGTTTTCTATATTAAATCAGGAAGTGAACGGTAAACCATTGGTTTATTTAGATAATGCAGCTACGTCTCAGAAACCCAACTTGGTACTTGAAGTTTGGGATCAGTATTATAAAGAACTCAATGCTAATGTACACCGTGGAATCCATACATTGAGCCAATTGGCAACCGAAGAAATGGAGCTTTCAAGAAGAAAAATCCAGAAATTCATCAATGCCAAAAATGATTTTGAAGTGATCTTCACAAAAGGTACAACCGAAGGAATAAATCTTATCGCTTATATTTTAACTCAAAAACTAAAGAAAGACGACGAGATTATTATTTCATATCTTGAGCATCATTCGAATATCGTTCCGTGGCAATTGTTGTGTGAAAGAACAGGCGCAAAACTTCGCGTGATCCCAATTGATGAAAACGGAATTTTGCAGCTTGATTATTTAGACGAATTTCTAAGTGAAAAGACAAAAGTGGTATCTGTTAATCAGGTTTCCAATGCTTTAGGAATTGTAAATCCGGTTGAAGAAATTATTGCTAAAACAAGAGCCAATTCAGATGCTTATATTATCATAGACGGTGCTCAGTCAGCTCCTCATTTTACGATTGATGTTCAGAAATTAGATTGTGATTTCTTCGTTTTTTCAGGACACAAAATGTACGCTCCGATGGGAACTGGAGTTCTTTATGGAAAACAGGAAATTCTTGAAGATTTGCCGCCTTTCCACGGCGGAGGTGAAATGATTGCGGTATGCTCGTTTGATGCGACAACTTATGCAGGTTTACCTTTTAAATATGAAGCCGGAACACCAAATGTAGGCGGAAATATTGCTCTTGGAGCTGCCATTGATTTCATTAAAAAAGTAGGTCAGGAAAATATTCAGAATCATGAAAATGCTTTACTGGATTATGCACAAAGACAGCTTTTGGAAATCGAAGGTTTAAAAGTATATGGTGAAAAAGCGCACAGAACGGGCGTAGTTTCTTTTAATCTTGAAGGGATTGGTATTTCTTCTGATGTTGGGATGATTCTAGATAAAAAGGGAGTTGCAGTAAGAACCGGCCATCATTGTACGCAACCAATTATGGATTTCTTTAACATCGCCGGAACGGTGAGAGCGAGCTTTGCCGTTTACAATACGTTTCAGGAAATTGATTTATTGGTAGAAGGTGTGAAAAAAGCACAAAGAATGCTTTCTTAATAATTAACAGACTGTTTCTTTGAGACAGTCTTTATTTTACTATGATGAAGTTTAAAATTTTTTATGCTTGTACGTTGTTCCTGTTTCCGTTATTTTTTAGCGCAACTGCTATCCCTTTTGAATATATTGATGGAAAAATAATCGTTAAAGTTGATATTAAGAATCAGAAACACAATTTCATCTTTGATACAGGCGCATTTACCATTTTGTCTGACGAGTTGAAGGGCCAACTCAGTGAAAAGAAAGAAAACATGATTTTTGAAGGAATCGATGCAAATAATTCGAGTTCAAAAAATGAAATGTTTTCAACCGATGCACTTAAAATTGCAGATTTAAAGTTTAAGAAAGTAAACTTTTCATTTATGAATATTGATTGGATGGCTTCACGGGCGTGCATGAAAATCAGTGGAGTTTTTGGAGCCAATATGATGAATAATAAAGTTTGGCGAATTGATTTTAGAACTAAAACCATCACAATTTCAGATAAAATAACTGAAAGTTCGGCACAGTCAATATCAATTCCTTTTTCTGAAGAAAACTTCACTCATGTCCCTACAATTAATGTCAATATAAGAAAGCAAAATTTAGATTTGGTTTTCGATACGGGATCAGGTTCAGGTTTTACACTCGATTCAAAATCTTATCAATTAGTAAAAGACGATAATTTTCTGACTTTTGAAGGGCTTTTATCACAATCATTAAATAGTGTGAGTAAAGGTGAAAGATGGCTTGATGTAATGGAAGCTGAGGTTAATAATAACATTTTAGGTAATCAAATTGTTGATACGAGTTCAGATTCCCGAAATTTGGTCGGAACAAGATTTATGGAAAATTACCTCATCGATTTAGACTTCATCAACAAGAAAATCGTTCTCAATACAACAGATAAAACTCCCGAATATAATAGCTTCGGAATTGCTTTTGCTCCTGTTGATGGCACATTGGTTATTGTAAACAAGCTTAAAATTCCTGAATTATCAGGATTAAATGTAGGAGATAAGATTATTAAAGTAAATAATATTGATGTTTCAAAAATCAATGCTGAAACTTTTTGTGAAGTCAAAAAGATCATTGATAACACTCAGGTTATTGTCATCAAAATTGATTCCAATAAAGAGCTTAAACTCGAAAAGAAAGATATTTTACAGTATCTAAACTAACTAAACTATAAAGTTGCTTATTATAGATTTTGGCGATTGCTCAAATTTTCTTTTAATTACTTTTATTAAAATGCTTTGAGTTAATTTTGTAGTTAGAGTGTATTGAAATACCAAGAGCTAATTTTTTTCTTCATAGAAAAATCCCTTTCAAAGTTATTTTTGAAAGGGATTTTATTTTTCTCGTTCTATCTTTTCTGGATTTTGTCTGGTGTCAAAAACATCGACAATTTTAATGAACAGATTATCATTATCAATAGAATAAATGATTTTATAATTTGATTCTACAATATAATGGTATTCAATATTTCGGTTTTTTAGCAAAAGTTCTCTTTGACCAATTTTAGGATTGAAAATTAATTTATCGGGAGCTAAAAGAATTTTAGTGATAATTTTTAATGCAACTTGATAACTCTTAGAAACTTCCTTGTAATAATTGAAAATTTCATCAATCTGTTTTTCAGAAAATTCAGACCAAATAACTTCGTATTTCAATTTGAATATTTTGAAAGTAATTCGGAAGTTGTTTTAAACTTTTTATTTTCAAAATCATCTTCTGACTTTGAAATCCTTTCATTCAGTTCTTCAACACTTAATTTTTCAAGCTTATTCTCTTCTTCAATATTTTTAGCTTTTTTCAATAACTTTTCAAACTGAGCAATCACTTCCTCACTTTGAAGCTTAAGGAAATCCTGTATGAACTCTAATTTTCTTGATTGAATATCCATTTTAGAAATATTTGATAATCAAATGTATAAAAATAATTTTGAAATTGAAAATGCCTCTCAAACTAATTGAGAGGCATTTTATTTAATTGATTTCTAAAAATCTGTGTCAATCTGTAAAATCTGCGGGAGATTAATTACTCGGCTTCCAATCTACCACAGCTCTGATAAACGCTTCCGCATTTTCCAAAGGAATATTTGGTAAAATTCCGTGTCCTAAATTGGCAATATATCGGTCTTTACCAAAACGATTGATCATTTCATTCACCATTTTCTTAATCGTTTCAGGTGTAGAATGTAATCTTGCAGGGTCAAAATTTCCCTGAAGCGTCATGGTGTGATTTGTCAGAGTTCTTGCAAATTCTGGCTTGATCGTCCAGTCAACTCCTAAAGCTGAAACCGGAGCCATTGTCATTTCTTCTAAAGCAAACCAACATCCTTTTCCGAAAACCACAACATGAGTTAATGGGCTTAAGGCTTCAACGATTTGGTTAATATACTTCCAGGAAAACTCTTGGTAATCTTCCGGAGAAAGCATTCCACCCCAAGAATCGAAAACCTGAACGGCAGAAACTCCTTTTTCAACTTTTCTTTTCAGATAAGCAATCGTAGTATCTGTAATTTTCTGAAGTAACAAATGCGCCGCTTCCGGTTGTTGGAAGCAGAAAGATTTAGCAATATCAAAAGCCTTGCTTCCTTTTCCTTCCACGCAATAGCAAAGAATCGTCCACGGAGAACCCGCAAAACCGATTAAAGGAATATCGTTGTCTAGTTTGATTAAAGTCAATTCAATCGTATCAAAAACGTATCCTAAAGTGTCATTCACATCAGGAACGATCACGTTCTGCACATCTTCCATCGTTCTGATCGGATTATCCAACCACGGACCTACATTTTCCTTCATTTTAAAATCAATCCCCATTGCCTGAGGAACAACTAAAATATCCGAAAACAAAATCGCCGCATCCAAAGGATATCTTCTGATGGGCTGAACTGTAATTTCAGAAGCTAATTCGGGAGTCTGGCATCTCGTGAAGAAATCGTACTTGTCACGAAGTGCGATAAATTCGGGTAAATATCGGCCTGCCTGTCTCATCATCCAAACTGGTGGTCTTTCTACAGTTTCGCCACGAAGTGCTTTTAAATATAGGTCGTTTTTAATCATAATATTATTGATAGTTGACGGTTTTTAGTTCATAGATTATGAAATATCTTTCATTAATCTATTTTTTATGACCGACAATAAGTTTAATAAAGTATTTTCTGTACTCGTAAAAATCTCAGATTTTGTATGCTTTCTCATTTCTTTAGAGGTCGTTTCTCCGATTGAAAAAAGGATGGTATTTTCTAAAGAATTATTTTTCGCAAAACTACGAACTCCGCTCGGGCTAAAAAAAACTATTGCATGATATTTTTCATGTATCACAGGATTAAGCGCTTCTGTCTCGTAAACAGTCACTTTTTTATATGAAATATTCTGTAACGGAAGCTTTTTGTCTAAAACATCAAGCGCCAAATTTCCACAAAAATGAATGAATTTTTCGTGAGCGCAGTTTTCGATAATGAATTGGGATAATGTTTCGGCGTTTTTTAAAACTTTAAATGTTCCAAAACCATTTTTGCGAAGCTCTCTTTTGGTTTTTTCGCCTACACAATAGATCTTATTGTAGTTTTTTGCAGTAAAATCTTCATTAGGCTGAAATTTGTTTTCAAAAAAAGATTTTACGCCATTGAAACTTGTGAAAATAAGCGACCGGTCTTTCAGGTCAAAATGCTCTACAAAAATCGGTTTTGTTTTTATTACCTCAACACAGTCGATCGAAATATTATTTCCCAGTTTTTCTGAAAGATATTTTGGATCGATGTTTTTGGTAAATAAAATGTTCATTAAGGTTTATCTTTTAAGTGTAAATCGGCGACTTGCTTTCTTACTTTTGTCATGAAGTCTTTTCCTGGGTCTTCTTTTCCTGTGAAATATTTGGGATCAGATTCTTTCCATAATTTAGAATTTCTGAAAAGTCCGTATTCTGAATGACCAATAAGATATTCTATTTTATATTTTTTGGTTAAATATCTTACCAGTTCTGCGTTGGCTTCAATTTGTTTTTCGGTAAGCGGTTGTTTCTTGCTTCCGATATTTTCAATTCCGATGGCGCAATAATTTAAACCAATCGTGTGTCTTGCAAATTGAGTTGGTTCCATTAATTGGTAAATAGTTCCGTCCCGATCTATAATAAATTGTGAAGAAACATTTAAGGTGCTTTGCTTTTTTAAAGTATTTCTTGCGCTTTCAAGATGGGTTTTGTTGAAATATTTGTAGTTGCTTTCTACCGTTCCGCCCGCTGTGTAATGCAAAACAATCATCTTCGGAACAATTGTCGGCGTTTTTTGAGTTAAACCATGATGTTCTTTTAAATATTCTAAGCTTAATTGAATTCTTTCCGCAGAATAACTAATCGGCTTATTGCTGATCTTTAAACCTGAATTCTGTGCCGAACTCAAGTTTAAAATAAATAAAAACAGAGCGAAAACGACCTTCCTTATCATAAATTATTTTGAATATTGGTAATGTCCGGTAATCGTAAATTTAAACAGACAATCTTCAATAACCTGTCCGCCACCGATGTTATGTACAATTAAATATCTTTTTCCGTCTGCCGATTTTTTATTGACAACAATTCCGATATGCGTTAAATTCCCCGGAAGAAGCCACGTTACAATATCTCCGGGAACGTACAATTCAGGCTTGTTTTCAATAGATTTAGATTTCCCAAATTTGGCAAAGAAAACTCTCAAATTCGGAACTCTTCGATGATCGATATTGGTGTCTGGTCTTTTTAAACCCCAATTTTTAGGATATTTTGAAAAATTCTGTTTCATATCTTCATGCACTTCCTTCTGAAGATCAATTCCCAGTTTTCTGTACGCTCTGATTACGACGTCAGTACAAACACCTTTATCCGCCGGAACATCTCCATTGGGATATTTTAGCGTAAAATAAGCAGGATCGTAGGTGACTTTATCTTTCGTTAAGCTTAAAGCTGCATCAGACAATTTTTGTGCAAACTGATTTTGAGCTTTTCCAAAAAAGACAAAAAGGAATAAGATGAATATTGAAAAGAATTTTTTCATTGACTTAAAATTTTGAAATGAAAACAAGTCCTGTAAAGTTCAAAAATTAATTTTAAACATGAAAATTCTTTAAGCATAAAGAAATGTTAAGATTCAGAAAATCTTAATTTTGCCTAAAACCTAAAACCTAAAACCTAAAACCTAAAACCTAAAACCTAAAACCTAAAACCTTAAAGCTGACTTTTAATTTCAGTCATCAATTCTTTACCTCCGTTTTCTAAAACAATATTGGCAAATTTTTCACCAAAATTTTCTTCTTCATTATATTCAAAACTTTCGTCGGTTGCGATGTAATTTTTTCCGTCTAGCGAGCAAAGAGCAGCTTTGAATCTGATCTGGTTTTCAATTTTTTCGGCAAAAGCTCCAATGGGTGCGGTACAACCGCCTTCAAGAGTGCTCAGGAAATTTCTTTCAATTTCTACACAAATTTGAGTCTGTTTGTGACTGATCTGCTTCAAAATGTCGTTGATTTCTTTTTTATCCGAATGCCCGGCAACAGCAACTACACCTTGCGAAGGCGCAGGAATCATGAATGGTAGAAATTCGTAATCGATATCCATTTTCATTCTTTTAATTCCGGCCAAAGATAAAATGGTCGCATCAAAGTCTTGCTCTTCCAGCTTCTGAAGTCTGGTCTGAATATTTCCTCTGATATCAAAAAACTCTGTTTCAGGATAATTTTTAGACCAAAAAGCTCTTCTTCTCAAGCTGCTTGTCGCTAATTTGAGCTCGTGAAATTCTTTGTCCATTGCCGATTTTCTTTTAATTAAAACATCCTGCGGATGATCTCTTTCCAGATAAGCGACAATTTCTATATTTTCCGGTAATTTTGTTGGTACATCTTTTAGGGAATGCACGGCAATATCAATTTCGTCATTCAGCAATGCGGTATCCAAATCTCTTGTAAAAATCCCTGTAATTCCTAAAGAATAAAGAGGTTGATTAAGATTTTTGTCGCCAGATGAAACGATTGGGACAATCTCGGTAAGATAATTGAGGTTTTGCAAATGTCTTGCAACTTCTCTTGCCTGCCAAAGTGCAAGTGCAGAATTTCGGGTTCCTATTCTAATGCTTTTCATTGAATTCGTTGTTGGGTTGTTCGACTAAAATTTCGTGCATTAATTTACTAATTTCCTCGGCTTTTAGAGGATTGTCGATAATATATTTTGCAAAACGGTTGGTTATTTTCTGAATCATCTTCTCAGAAAGCTCCATATCGTTGATATTGATGTACTTATTTTTTCTGTAAAAATTGTGCATTTCGTTGCGCTCCATATTTTTCAGCACTGCTTTGAAATGATGAATGTTTGGCGCTAGTTTTCTCTTTTTTTCCCATTCCAGAAAATCTTTGGTCATTTCTTTAATGATAACCTCGGCTTTGGGGATTTCTTTTTCACGCTGCTGAATGGTTTCCTGAATTTGTTTTGAAAGCTCGTCAACATCGATCAATGTCACATTATCGAGTTCGGAAACATCTTTGTCAACATTATGAGGAATAGAAAGATCGATAATCAGAATTTCTTTTCCGTTTTTTAAATGAGACTTGTTGATGATTGGGGTTTTTGCTCCTGTAGCAACAATTAAAATGTCGGTGTTTTCTAATTCTTTTTCAAAATCATTATAATCAATATTGGGAATATTGTATTTCTCTGAAATTTTTGCTGCTTTCTCCTGAGTTCGGTTGGCAATTTTTATTTTAGGCTGATAAACGTGTTTTACTAAATTTTCAACCGTATTCTGACCAATCTCACCAACTCCTAGAAGAAGAATGTTTTTTTCAGTAATTCTTTTCTGATTGTTTAAAATATAATGTACCGCCGCATAAGAAACAGAAGCGGCTCCGTTGGAGATGCCGGTTTCATTTTTTATTCTTTTAGAAATCTGAATCGCAGAATTAATCGATCTTTCTAAAAAAGGATTCGAATTTTGTCTTTCTTTTTTAAAACGGGCGTAAGCTTTCTTGATCTGCCCAATAATTTCAAAATCACCGATGATTTGGCTTTCCAATCCGGCTGCCACTCTGAATAAATGATTTAAGGCCTCTTCTTTAGTTGCAATATTTGCAAATTGAAGAAAGTCTGAAAGATTTACACCAATCGTTTTGCAATATTCTTCAGCTACCAAAAGATAATTGGGTGAGGTAGAATAAATTTCGGTTCTGTTGCATGTGGAAACCACAAATGCGTCCCCTAAATTTTCGTCGTGAATTCGGGTAACAAAGTTTTTAATATTGTCATCAAAAAATGCAAACTTACCTCTGGTTTCAACATCTGCCTTTTCGTAACTGATGGATAATACGGCAAAATTTGACGTCTGATGTATATTGGAATACTGTATCATAAGCAGTCGCAAATTTAAGGAAATTTTACTTAAAGATTTTGTGATTGTTTGTATGATAATTATCGTAAAAAGCTATAAATTAATTATGTAAGATTTTGTACCTTTTGCTAAAACTTACAAAAACAATAGATTAAGAAAAAAGTGTAATTTTAATAAAAATTTAACCAAATTATATAAAACTTTGTAATCGTTAGTACTGTGAAATTTATATCTTTGTAAACTTAAATCAAGGAGAAAATTATGAGTTTATTCGATATGTTTACGCAAGAAATTGCGATAGACCTTGGAACTGCCAACACGCTTATCATCCATAATAATAAAATTGTTATAGATCAGCCTTCTATTGTTGCAATAGAACGTTCTACGGGAAAGCCGATTGCTGTTGGAGAACAGGCGAAACATATGCAGGGTAAAACGCATGAAGATATAAAAACCATCCGTCCGTTAAAAGATGGAGTTATTGCAGATTTCCATGCTTCCGAGCACATGATCAAAGAATTTATCAAAAAAATTCCGGGTATCAAAGGGAGATTTATTCAGCCTGCTTTAAGAATTGTGATCTGTATTCCTTCAGGAATTACAGAAGTTGAAAAAAGAGCGGTAAGAGATTCTGCTCAGAAAGTAAACGCAAAAGAAGTACGTTTGATTTATGAGCCAATGGCTGCTGCAATAGGGGTTGGTATTGATGTACAAAAGCCTGAAGGTAACATGATTATCGATATAGGTGGTGGTACTACCGAAATCGCAGTTGTTGCTTTAGGAGGTATTGTTTGCGATAAATCTGTGAAAATTGCAGGTGACGTATTTACTAACGATATTGCTTATTTCTTAAGAACGCATCATAACTTATACATCGGAGAAAGAACTGCTGAAAGAGTGAAAATTGAAGTAGGTTCTGCAGTTGAAGATCTAGATGTAGATATCGATGATATTCCTGTACAGGGTAGAGATCTTATTACTGGTAAGCCAAAAGAAATTATGGTTGGGTATAAAGAGATCGCTCGTGCTTTGGATAAATCAATTATCAGAATTGAAGATTCTGTAATGGAAACTCTTTCGCTTACGCCGCCGGAATTGGCAGCAGATATTTACAAAACAGGTATTTATCTTGCTGGTGGAGGTGCTTTGTTGAGAGGTCTTGCCGACAGATTACACAAGAAAACAGGGCTTCCGGTTTTCGTGGCAGAAGATCCTTTGAGAGCTGTTGTTCGCGGAACGGGTATTGCACTTAAGAATATGGATAAGTTCAATTTCTTAATTAAATAAATTTTTTAACTTTTTACGACTTTATATCTGAATGGGATTTTTGCTGAGATTATTTTCGAAGAATGCTCTTTTTGTATTCTTTATGTTTCTGCAAATTATTGCTCTCATTTTGATATTCTCTAAAAACGCCATGCAGCAATCTTGGCTTGCGGGTCAGACTGCGGCTTTCAATTCCTGGGTTTCCGGGTATATTGATGAAGGTGTTTCTTATTTAAAGCTGAAACAAACCAACGAAGATCTTGTTGCTCAGAATAAAGCCTTAATGGTTGAGCTTTACGGAAAAAAAGGTGCTGCAAATCCACAATTCAGAAAAGTACATGATACTTTGGGTGGTGGCCAAATCTATACTTTTGTAGATGGCGAAATTGTTTTCAACAGCATCAACAGAAGAAATAATTATTTTACAATCAACCGCGGAACAAGAGACGGTGTTTATCCTCAAATGGGAGTAATGTCTCCAAGAGGAATTGCCGGGATTGTTATTAATTCTACCGATAGTTACGCCTTAGTACAGTCGGTTTTAAGCGTTAATAAAATCAGAATCAATGCTGCGCTGAAAAATTCGGGATATTTCGGAACTTTGACGTGGAGAGGAGATAACTCCCGATTGATGCATCTTGCAGATGTACCAAAATATGTTTCCCTGAAAATTGGCGATACCATTGAAACCGATGGGAAATCAGCAATTTTCCCTAAAGGAGTGATGATCGGTAAAATTGCGGGATACACCGTAGATAATAAAACAGGATTTTGGGATATTTCAGTGGAATTAAGCGAGAAAATGGGAGCTTTAAATAAAGTTTTCGTGGTTAAAAATCTTAAAAAAGCGGAGGTTCAGAAAATTCAGGATACTATGCAAGCTGTAATAAAAAAAGAAAATGATTAGCAGAACCATATTTACAGATCTTTTGATCATGGCTTTTCTGGTTGCATTACAGATTTTTGTATTGAACCGGATTACGCTGTTCGGTAAATTTACTCCGGTTTTATATCCGGTTTTTGTGATGTTTTATCCTTTTTTTAGAAACAGATTTCAGTTCTTAGCCTTAAGTTTTTTAATCGGTTTATCAATTGATGCCTTTTTGTATTCTTGGGGAATCAATGCTTTGGCAACTACTTTGATTGCTTATTTCCGTACGATAATTTTCCGTACGTCTACAGATACTTCTACCGATTTCTTCTCATTTCAGTCTTTGCAATGGACGCAGTTTTTACTGTTTCTGTTCTCAAGTATTTTCTTGCATCAGCTTCTGGTGCAGTATATCGAGTTTTTTAAATTCAGCAGAATTTTCGAAATCTTACTTAATGTGTTGGTAACTAGTGGAATTTCCTTTATATTTATCATAGTTTACGCATTAATCTTTAAAATCAAACAGAAAGTTTGAACACACGCCATATAAAAATCTTAACGATTCTCATTGTCATTGCTCTTATTTTTGTAGCAAGGCTTTCCTATTTGCAGCTGTTTACAGATCGTTATGCCTTGAATGCAGCCAATACTTCCATCAAAACCGAATATGTCATTCCGCAGCGTGGAGTAATTTTCGACAGAAATGGAAAAATAATGGTGGGAAATCAGCCTGCTTATGAAATTTCTTTTACTCAGGCTTTAATGAAACCAGATTTTGATACTTTGGCTTTCTGTAATTTAATGAAAATTGAGAAGAGTGATTTCATTAAAAGAATTAACTTAATTAAAGCTGAAAAATATTATTCCAAACTCACGCCGATGACTTTCATTAAAGATCTAAGCAGAGAGGAAATAGCAAGAGTTCAGGAAATTATATTCAAATATCCAGCTTTCAGTATCGTTCAGCGTCCTCAAAGACAGTACGAAGTCTCTACTTCCGGAAATCTTTTGGGATATACAAGTGAAGTAAACGATAGAGAAATTAAAAAAGATTCTACTTATTATCTTCCGGGCGACCTCATCGGGAAAACAGGGATCGAAAAATCTTACGAAAAAGAACTTCGCGGTGTAAAGGGGATTAAATATATTCAGAAAGACATAAAGCTTAGGAATGTTGGGCCTTATAAAAACGGCTCTTTAGATAAAGATGTTATCACCGGAAAAGATATTACATTGACTATTGACTATGATCTTCAGCGAATGGCAGAAGAAATGCTGGTGAATAAACATGGGGCGGTAGTGGCAATAGATCCAAATAATGGTGAAGTTTTAGTGGCTGCAACCGGACCGGATATTGATCCTAATCTTTTTACCGGACCAAATAAATCTAAAAATCTTTACGCACTTTCAAAAGATACGCTTTACGAAAACAAACCCACTTTCGACCGTTCTTTACAGGCAGGTTATCCTCCGGGATCGACTTTCAAACTGTTGACGGCTTTGGCGGCAATGCAAATGGGCGTAATGGATGAAAATACAATTTTCCCATGCGGTGGCGGATTTTTTTATAAAGGAAAAAGAATTAAAGGTCACGGTGGAGCAGATCCGTTGATTCCTTCTATTCAGGTTTCGAGTAACTGTTTTTTCACCTATGCATTTATAGCAATCATTAAAAAGTATCCGGGAAATCCATCAAAAGGTGTTGACGAATGGAAGAAAATCATGAGCAGCTTCGGTGTCGGTGAATTTTTAAATAATGATTTTGCAGTTGGTGCAAAAGGAAGAATTCCTTCAGGGGATTTTTATGAAAGAAGATTTAAAGCAATCATTAAAGCAAATGGTTCTACCAGACAGGATTATAAGAATTGGGATGAAATGTCAACCGGAGCCATTTACAACGGAATGGGGCAGGGTGATGTAATGGTAACGCCTTTACAACTTGCCAATTATGTTGCGGCAATTGCCAACAGAGGTTGGTATTATACACCGCATATTGTAAAATCAATTGATGGAAGACCCAATCCTGATCCGAGATTCAAAAAGAAACATCATACTTTAGTCGATCCAAAACATTTCGAACCTGTTTTAAAAGGAATGGAAGCTGTTGTTTTGAGAGGTACCGCAAGAGGTTTGATGTCTAAAGATTTTACTCAGTTAGCAAAAACCGGAACTGCGCAGGTTCCGCAAGGGAAAGATAACTCTATTTTTGTATTGATTGCACCTGCTGATAAACCTAAAATTGTAGTAGTTGCTGTGATGGAACATGCCGGATTTGGTGCTACTTGGGCCGGGCCAGCCTGTACAGTAATTGCCGAAAAATATATTACCGGAGATCTGAAACGTGAACATCTTTACAAAAAAATGATCACGTCGAGCTTCATGCCTGAATATAAAAGACAATGGATTGTCGACCTCAAAAGAAAAGGCTTGTATAAAGAACCCAAACCGGATTCTATAAAATTGAAAAGAATACAAGACAGTCTGAATCTTGTAAAGAAAGCGAAAGAAAAACTGCAAAAAGCCCAAACTGTTAAACCCAAAAAACCGTAAACCATGAAATGGACAGAAGGAATAGATAAATTAGGTTTGGGGCTGTATTTTCTGCTTTGCTTATTTGCAATAGCCAATATTTACAGTGTAGATGAAGGTTTAGGTAAAAAACAGTTGATCTTTTTCGGAATTTCAATTTTTGTAGGCTTAATTATTTTCTTCAGCCGAAGTAAGTTTTTCGAAAATATGTCGGGGATTATTTACATCGGTGGAGTTTTAATGCTTGCCGGCCTTCATGTTTTTGGAACAGAAATTCTCGGTCAGAAAAACTGGTATAAATTCGGAAGTTTTACCATGCAGCCTGTAGAATTTTCTAAGATTGGAACGGCTTTAATGCTTGCAAATTATGTATCCGGAGCAGATTTCGATCTTAAAAATACAAAATCATTAATAACAGCTTTGGCAATAATTGGTATTCCAGCCGTTGTTGTATTATCAATTCCTGATGTAGGATCGTTACTCGTATTTACTGCGTTTTTTATTGCATTGTACCGTGAAGGTCTTTCCGGAAAATTATTTTTAATCGGAGGTCTTTTTGGAGCGGTATTTCTTATCGCCAACTATCTTAATGATCCTTTGCAATGGAGTTTGTGGTATTTCACAGTATTTATTATTGTAATTGGCGGATTGTGGTTTGCCTTTAATGCAGCTTTTCTCCGCAAAAATATATATACTCTTTTACCAGGAGTAGGCGTAATTCTTTTACTGGCTGCATTGTCATTTATTTCGCCGGTCATTTTCGAGAAACTGCCAAAACACCAACAGGAGCGTGTCGAGGTTTTATATAAGGGTGAAAGAGAATTTCGTGATACTTCAGGATATAATTTGCTGTATTCAAAGACAGCGATTGGTTCCGGAGGAATGTTTGGTAAAGGATTTCGTGAAGGTTCCGTAACTCAGGGGAAATTCGTTCCTGAGCAGGAAACCGATTATATTTTCTGTACCGTTGGAGAAGAATGGGGATTTGTAGGAAGTGCAGTTTTGGTTTTTGCTTACATGATTTTCATCGGACGGATCTATTATCTCTCAGAAAAGCAGAAATCTGTATTTAACAGGGTTTTTGGATATTGCTTTGCTTCCATCCTGTTGATGCACTTTTCTATTAATTTAGGCATGGTTATGGGGCTGTTTCCAACCGTTGGAATTCCGTTACCGTACTTCAGTTACGGAGGAAGTTCGTTGCTTGCCTTTTCTATGATGACCTTTATTTTCTTTAAACTCAATTACGCAGATAAAAACAGCTTGGTGTAAAGCTGGAAGTTTGAAGCGGGATAATGGAAGTTTACAAGCATTGTTCAAAAATGATATTACATCTGCTCAATCTGTAAATCAGCTAAATAAAATTTCTATTAATTTTTCCATTAAATAAAATCATAAAAATTTATGAGAGAAGCTTACGTTATTGATGACAATTTCGATAATATAAATTTTACAGAACAACCTTTAGAAGTTGGTGAATATGAAAACTGTATGTTCCGGAACTGCAATTTTGAATATGCCGACTTTTCTAACTTTAAATTTACCAACTGTGAATTCGTTGATTGTAATATAAGTATGACCAAATTAGTGGGAACCGCTTTTCGGGATGTTGTTTTTAAAGACTGTAAAATGTTTGGGATGCATTTCGATGACTGTAACGAGTTTGGAATGTCTTTCAAATTTGATGGATGTGCTTTGAATAATTCTGTTTTCTATAAAACTTCCATCAAAAGAATATTGTTTAAAAATTGTAAACTGATTGAAGTAGATTTTGCTGAATGTGATCTGTCGAATTCTGTATTCTCAAACTGCGATTTTAGCGGAGCAACTTTTGAAAGAACCAATATGGAGAAAGCGGATTTAAGAACATCTTTCAATTACATCATCAATCCCGAATCTAATAAGCTTAAGAAGACAAAATTCTCACTTTCTGAGGTTCACGGACTACTTCGTCAATTTGATATAGAAATCGATAAAAACAGCTGATTTAAATTATATTAAACGGAAGTTCATCTACTGTACGAATCAATAGGAATGGGCTTCAGCCCGTTTAAAAAATGACAGTATACAAATGGCTTTAGCCAAAACTTATAAACTTTTTGTAGATTCTGGCTAAAGCCAAATTTTTTAAGCAAAATGCTTAATCGGGCTTTAGCCCGATTCTATTGATAGGAGTATTCCAGCCTTATTTTTAAAACAAAAAATTAAAGCCATCAAATTTTGATGGCTTCATTTATATAATCAATTATTTAAGACTAAAAATTAGTAGATGCTAAGTTGTTGTAGTTATCTCCGTTCTCATTGATTACTCTTTTTGCAAACCTGTATTTTGGTCCCCAATAAGAATCATTCAATGATGAGATCATTACACCTTTTGAAGTTGCTGCATGAATAAATTTAACTTCTCCTTCTTCAGTTACACTTTCTACAATTCCTACATGAGAAATTCTTTTTCCGTGAGAGAAGAAAATTAAATCTCCTTTTTGAAGGTTTTCTTTATCAATAGCTTCTCCTTCCTGAGACTGAGATGCTGCTACTCTTGGTAAAGTAAGACCTGCTGCAGCGCCGAAAACTGATAATACAAATGCTGAACAGTCGATTCCGTTTCTTGTCATTCCTCCGTATCTGTAAGGAGTTCCAAGATAAGTTTGAGCTTCTGTTAAGATATTATCAATCGTCTTATTATGTTTGATCGCTTTTGCGATTTCAGAATTTTTTAAAGAATTTCTAGCGTTTGAGATTGCCACTGCTTTTTCAGAGATAAAAGAGTTGATTAACAACTTTTTATCATTCTCCATCTTAGTATCTATTGCAGCTAGTTTGGCATCTGTTTTGTATTCTTTAGCATAAGTTGCCGGTTTTGAAACTACGTAATTAGTAACGCATGATTGTAGTGATATTGTAGAAACGAAAGCAACTAAATAAAACAAAACTCTTTTCTTCATATATTTTTAATTATCCGTGTTAAAAAGGTATATTTATTTCTCTAAAGCATTACAAAAGTAGATATTCCAGCCAAGACAGCCTCGATATGATTATTGTCAGGTTCTTGATTTAACACAATTTAACATATTGATTAAGTATGTTAAAGAAAAACAAACCGCCACGCGCCTATTTTGGTGATTGAGCGGTTTTTTTTATTAAGATTTTTTAACAAAATATATGCAGTTTCCTCTATTCATAGGATTTTGCTATTTCTCAGTTTCTCACAAACAGTATTAAAAAAACATAAAAAAAGTTCCCCGGAAAACCGGAGAACCTCACTAATATGGAACTTTACAGATGTTATCTTGTGAATAACATTTCTCTATATTTCGTCATTGGCCAAAGCTCATCATCTACCATCATTTCAAGATCATCAGAAGCGTCTCTGATAATGTCAAATAAAGGTTTTACTTTGTTGCAGTAGTCTTCTGCCTGCGTCTGACTTTCTGTAACAGCTTTTGCTGCTTCTCTCGCTGCGATCAAATCTTCAACGCCTAATTTAATTTTAGAAACGTTTTGTGAGATGTTGGTAATTAAGCTCATTTGCTCTTTCGCCAAAGTTTTGAATTCTTTGTCTTCAAAAATTTCTTTAAGACCTTTCACGTTCTCGATCAATCTATTTTGATAATTTAAAGCAGAAGGGATAATGTGGTTTCTTGCGATATCACTCAAAACTCTTGCTTCAATATCAATTACGGTAGAATATTTTTCTAGTTTGATTTCGTTTCTTGCTTCTACTTCTCTGTGATTGAAGATCCCTAATTCTTCATAAAGATCAACAAATTTCTGATTCATTTCCTGCTTCAATGCTTCAGGAGTTGTCTTCCAGTTGTTTAGTCCTCTTTTTTCAGCTTCTACAGCCCAGTCATCAGAATATCCGTCACCTTCAAACATGATGTTTTTACACTGCTTGATGTATTCTCTCAAAACATTGAAAATGGCTTCGTCTTTTTTCAATCCTGTTTCAATTAAAGCATCAACTTCTTTTTTGAAGTCGTTTAATTGTTTTGCAGCAATCGTGTTCATTACCGTCATAGATTCTGCGCAGTTTGCAGAAGAACCTACCGCTCTGATTTCAAATTTATTTCCTGTAAATGCAAATGGAGAAGTTCTGTTTCTGTCGGTATTATCCAACAAGATTTCAGGAATTTTCCCTACAACATTCAGTTTTAAATCTGTTTTTTCGTCTGGAGAAAGTTTTCCTTCTGTTACTTTTTCAAGCTCTTCCAAAACTCTGAACAATTGGCTTCCGATAAATACAGAAATAATTGCCGGTGGCGCTTCATTTGCACCTAGTCTGTGGTCGTTGCTTGCAGAAGCGATACTTGCTCTTAAAAGATCTGCATATTCGTGTACTGCTTTAATAGCGTTTACGAAGAATGTTAAGAATTGTAAGTTTTTCTTAGGATTTTTTCCTGGGCTCAAAAGGTTTTCACCTGTATCAGTTGCCAAAGACCAGTTGTTGTGCTTTCCACTTCCGTTTACTCCTGCGAATGGTTTTTCGTGGAATAAAATATGGAAATGATGTCTGTGAGCAATTCTTGCCATAACGTCCATCAACAAAGAGTTGTGATCTACCGCAACGTTCACTTCTTCAAACATCGGAGCAAGCTCAAATTGGTTTGGAGCTACTTCGTTGTGTCTTGTAGTAACCGGAATTCCCAATTTCATACATTCAATTTCCAACTCTTTCATGAAGTTCATTACTCTTGTCGGAATAGAACCGAAATAATGGTCATCTAATTGTTGTCCTTTTGCAGGAGAATGTCCTAACAAAGTTTTACCTGTTAAAACTAAATCCGGACGAGATTGATACAATGCTGAATCAACCAGAAAATATTCTTGCTCCCAGCCTAAAGTAGGAGTTACTTTTGTTACATTTTTGTCAAAATACTGCATTACGTTTGTTGCAGCCTCGTCTACAGCGTTCAAAGCTCTCAATAATGGTGCTTTGTAATCTAAAGTTTCTCCAGTGTAAGAAATAAAGATAGAAGGAATACATAAAGTAGTTCCCATAATAAATGCCGGAGAAGTAGGGTCCCAAGCTGTGTAACCTCTAGCTTCGAAAGTGTTTCTGATACCACCATTCGGGAAAGAAGATGCATCCGGTTCTTGCTGAATCAATAAGTTTCCGCTGAATCTTTCAATAGCTCTTCCACCTTCGATTGGAGTGAAGAAAGAATCGTGTTTTTCTGCAGTAGTTCCTGTTAATGGCTGAAACCAGTGAGTGTAGTGAGTAACACCTTTGCTCATTGCCCAGTCTTTCATCGCTACAGCTACCTGGTCTGCGATGTGTCTCTGGATTTTAGTTCCTTTTTTCATCGCATCCAAAATAGATTGGAATGCTTCTTTTGTCAAATATTCTCTCATCGTTTCTTCTGAGAAAACATTCTGGCAGAATAATTCTGACAATTTTACAGGAACTTCGATAGAGTTATCTTTTCTAAAGTCCTTAAATGGTAAAGTTTCTAACGCTTTGAATCTTAAAGTTGACATATTGAGTTTGATTTTACAGCGCAAATTTACAAAAAATATGGTTTAAAAATAAAATACCCCTATTTTTTTATGAATTTTTATTTTATTTAATGTTTTAAATTTAGATTACCCTTCAAATTTCATGGTTTGTTTTATATTTTTATTAAACTAATTGTTGTTGAAAAGAAATGTAAAAGAAGTATAGAATTTCTTAATTTTGAGTAAATCAACTCAAATGATAAAAAAGACATCGCTTATTATTTCTTTACTATTCTTAAAAATGTTTTTCTGCCAAAATACAGATCCTGTTTATTATGATGAGGACTGGAAGGTGACTTCAAAGGCGAAAGCATCTTATTACAGATTGATGCCAATGAAAGAAATTGGCGAATTGGTCTTGATTCAGGATTTTTATATCAATGGAACTCCGCAGTTTGAAGGGTATGCTTTTAAAAAAGATGAAGATGCATACGTAGGCGATATTGTTTGGTATGACGAAAACGGAAATGATGATAATTTTCGCCAATATCGGAACGATACAAAGAACGTTACCTTATTATATTATCATCCAAATGGTAAGATTAGAAAAAAAGTTCAGTATAAAAATGGTGTGAAAGATGGCGAAACTATAATTTACGGTACCGATGGAGCAATTTTAATGAAGGGAACTTATGCAAAAGGAAAACCAACAAGCGGAAGCTTTGAAAAAGTAAAAAATAGTGACGATTACGATTACAATTCAAAATCTGATGATGATGATAAGCCGAAGGTTCTCACAGAAGCCGTAGTTCTTCCGCCATCGCCGGCTTTAGCACAGACGGATGAAGTTTCTTCGCAAATAGTAGAAGTTGTGGCTCCGACAGAGATTCCTATTGAAGAGATTTCTTCAAATAAATCGAAAAATCGAAAAACCGTTTCTGAAAAAATATTTTGGAAAGATTCAAAACAACTCGCTCAGGAAATAGTTTTTGAAATCAGTTCATATAGCTTTAGGCCGATTGGACAAAAAAATTACGACAAATCGGGAAAGCTTATTCAATCCTTACAAGAAAATCATTTTGAAAAATATGGAAATGAGATTGAAAATGGGACTGGATATACTTATTATCTTCAAAACAATTTTGCAGCAGGTGTAAAATCTGCTTCAAAAATCATTGATGGAGAAAAATCCGGTAAGGAAACTTTATATTTTCCGAAAGGTGAAACTTTTTATGAAACCAATTATCGTAACGGTCTAAAGGATGGTGAAGAAATAGAGTATTCTGAAAAAGAAACGGTGAAAAACAAAAGAGTATATAAAGAAGGTAAGCCTTTTAATGGAAATTTTGATGAGCGTGTCGGAGATATTTATGTCAATTTAAATTACACAAATGGTATTAAAGATGGAGAAGCTATAGCAAGAAATGAAGAGGGCGATGTTGTTGCCAAAGGAATTTACAAAAACGGAAAACCTTATAACGGAACTTTTGTTGTTGAAACCGGCGATAACATGGCGGAATTAATTTCTGTAGAAAATTTTCAGAAAAAAGGATTGCAGAAAGTTTTCAGTTACAGATTAGAAAATTTACAAAAAACCTACATTGTTCAAAATGAAAAGCTGAATGGAGTAACTACTTTTTATGATGACGGTAAAATTATAGGAACCTTAGAATATAAAAATGACGAGCCTTACGACGGAACTTTAGTTGATGATGACAAAAATTCAGTTTTCAAAAACGGAAAACTTATCGAAGAGATATTTTTTGAAGATCATTATAATAAGGACAATATTAAAAAGCAAAAATTCTACGAAAACGGAATTTTGGTGAAGGTTAAAGATTATTCTTTTAGTATTACAGAGAAGCCACAGGAGTTTTACGAAGGGATTTTTAAAAATGGTAAACCTTTTTCAGGGTATTTTGAAATCGATTATAGTCGGGAGTTTAAGCAGGTTGATTATTTTGAAAATGGAATTCCCAAATTTCAATATTCGAATGATTATCTGAAAAATATGGATAATTACAGACATCAATATTATGATGTCAAATCAACGTATAAAGACGGAAAAATATTTGATGGTGCAGAATATATCCTGAATGAAAAGCAGTTTACAATCAAATACTGGAAAAACGGAGTGTTGCAAGCGTTTGATTGGGATCTTTTTGCTATGCATTACTTTAACAGGCTTCATTTTGAACTGACGAGTAATGCTATTGAAGTCAGCGATATGCAGGCAAACAGAAAGGCGGAGATTAAAATAGGACAATCCCAAAACACTTTTAATAAGCAACTTTCAATCGACGGAAAAGTCATTGATGACACAAGAAAAGATTATTTAGAATCAAAATATAAAGAAGGCATTATTGCTTATCATGAAAAAGAAGGGAAAATTATTTCGACGGCTATAAACCCAATGGACGAATCGATGGAGCCTACCGAAGGAACGGAATTGTTTTTTAAAGTTTATATGATGGTGAAAGAAAGCGCAAGTCTTCAGGAGAATTTCAATCGTTTGGCAGAAAAAATATCAGGTAACAAATTTATAGAAGAAACAGACGAAAACAACATCATTACTGGAATTCAATTAGATGCTGAAGGAAAACCAAAAGACGGAATTTTAATTACTCCGACACAAAACAATACATATACTTTGCAATTGTATATGAATAGAAAGCTGATGAAAACGGTAGAAAATGTTAGTTATAATAAGGTAAAAGAAGAAGCAAGGAAGCTGGAAAGAATATATTAAGTATTATTTCTAATATGAAGAAAACTTATTCTAGTTTTCTTTCACAACAGAGCCATAAATATTAATTTTAAATCGTTTAAAAATTTAGTTTAAATGATAATCGTTTGATTTAAAGTGGTTTAAATTATTAAATATATTTTACGTAACTTAGCAGACTTTTTATAAAAATTTTAATATATGACAAATTCTAGAGCAAGAGAAACTACTGAGGCAATTGAAAGACTATACATATCTATGAGACACCTGTTTTATAGAGGGTTTTTTAAGCCGAGCGGGGTTTCTGGAGAAAGCATTAGAAGTTTGTTGAAGACGATCAATCCGGAAATTTACGGTACCATGAGCATTCCAAGCAAATTGGAATTGGATGGTTTGATGTATGTTTTAGACAGACTTCCAGAAGGTATTGAAGAATGCGCTTTCATTCATCTTACATCAGACGAAGGTTTTGATAAAGGAAGTTTCGAGCCGATCGTTCCTAAAAAGAGAAGAAGAAACTGTTACCGGATCGACGAACATCAGATGAACATCGAAGTTCTTTTGGGACGTTCAGAAATCTATGATATTCTTACGCATTTAACGTTCTTATTTATAGAAGCAGATAAAATTCGTAACCTCGCATTTATTCAGGATGAAAACTGGAAGCCGACAAGAGCTTTCAAGATCATCGAAGAAGTGGTAAAAGGGGAGAAAAAATTCAGCAGAAGAGAAAAAGAAGTGGCTTTGATTCATCTTTCTTCTTTAATAGGAAGAACTTTCGATGAAACTTTAAACGCTTACAATACTTTCGGCGACGATGATAATCCGGACAGATTATTCAAAATCATTTACCACTTAGGAAAAGTGAGTTTGGAAGATGCTAAACAGAGCCGTGAAAGAGAAATTTACTTCAGTGCAATTCTTAAAGAAAGAGTAGGGCACCACTATTTTGGAGAGAAATGGGCTCACAAAGTGAAAGAAGTTTTGTTTGAAAACGATCTTCATATGCGTCCGTTACACATTATTTCGGCCAACATGCACTCCGTAAAAAATATGCTGTACGGAAATGATGCTTTAAAGAAAAAAGATAGCAAAGAAGTAGATTATAAACTCTACGGAGATATTTCAGATAAAAAAGATCTTCGTGATAAAGTTTCAAAATACGCTTTGGATGAAGGCTTAATCTATATCAATGATAAGAGCGGAAGTAATATCGATGTTCAGATTATCGATTTAAGCAAAACCAATCTTAAAAATACCCCTTTCGGACATTTGAAATATGACGGAGACGATGTAATTATGGTTTTCGATTATGCATTTGGTGAACAGGCTTTTGAGGTGATGGATGAATTGCTCAGACCTTTCGAACAAAAAGGCGAAGTCTATATGATGAAGGTGAAATCAGTTTCTATTATGGGGAAAGCTGGAATTCTTGAAGGTGGAAAAGGAGACATTATGATCCCGACCGCTCATATTTTTGAGGGAACGGCAGACAATTATCCTTTTGAAAACGCTTTGAAATTGGAAGATTTTGAAGATGATGAATTAAGTGCTTTTGAAGGACCGATGATTACCGTTTTGGGAACGTCTCTTCAAAACAGAGATATTCTTCAGTATTTTATGAATACTTCTTGGAAGGCGATTGGTCTTGAAATGGAAGGTGCACATTACCAGAAAGCAATTCAGGTGGCGTCAAAAATCAGACATCACATTGCACCGGATCTTTTTGTGAGTTACGCTTATTATGCTTCAGATAATCCTTTGGAAACTGGAGCTACGCTTTCTTCGGGAGGATTGGGATTGACGGGAGTAAAACCAACATATCTGATTACTTTAAGAATCCTTGAAAAGATCTTACAAAGCGGAAAGAAAGAAATTTCACCTAAAAAATAATTTACTTTAAATTAAAAATCAACCTCAAGTGTTTTTGCATTTGAGGTTTTGTTTTTTCAATACGTATAATGCCAATTGCTTGGGTTTAATATCTCGCCAAAATTCAGCAAAATTAATTTCCCCATCTTAAAAGAGTGCAGTCTTGACGAATGTCAAAAGAAATTTTCCACCCTTTAGGGTTGGGGAAAGGAAATTTCTTTTTAAACGTATTAAAGAATCTCTAACATTTTTACTACTCTCCAAAATTCATCAAAATTAATTTCCCCATCTTAAAAGAGTGCAGTCTTGACTAATGTCAAAAGAAATTTTCCACCCTTTAGGGTCGGGGAAAGAAAATTTCTCTAAAAAACAGCAATAAATTCCTACAGATTTCGCAGATGTTCACAGATTTTTTTATGTATTCATCTGTGTTAATCCGTGTGATCTGCGGGAAATAAAAATTCACCACATCTTCGAGAGAAAATTTTAACATTATCCTTATTAAATAAGCAAAGCACACAATAGACCTTAAATAATCACATTTGAGCTTCTTTTAAAAATTACTTACCTTTAAAAAAATAAAATTATATCAATGAGAAAATCGTTTATAATCCTTTTTGCATTTGTTATTTCGCAGTTTCAGGCACAGCAAAACGCCTATTATCAGCAGGCTGCACAATATAAAATGGATATCGACGTCAATGCAGAACAATTTACCTATAAGGGAAATCAGACTTTAAATTATTCTAACAATTCGCCAGACGAGCTCAATGTTGTTTATTTCCATTTGTATTGGAACGCTTTTAAACCAAACTCAATGATGGATCAAAGGGTGGCAAATCAGGGGAAAAATGGGGATTCAAGATTACAGAAAGAAGGAATTTCAAGATTGGCTTCAATTCCTAAAAACGAAGAAGGTGCACAAAATATCCATTGGATCAAACAAAACGGAAAAGAGCTGAAGTTTGAAATCCAGGAAACGGTAATGAAAGTATATCTTGACAAACCGATTAAGGCACATTCAAAAACAACTTTCACAATGGAGTGGGATGCTGTAATTCCGCAACAAATCCGAAGAAGCGGAAGAAACAACCGTGAAGGTGTCGATATGACGATGACGCAATGGTATCCTAAAATTGCAGAATACGATTATGATGGTTGGGCAACTTTTGATTATATAGGAAGAGAATTTCATGCACCGTTCGCAGATTTTGATGTGACGATTAAAATCAATAAAGATTATGTTGTGGGAGCTGGTGGAACACTTTTAAATCCAAAAGAAGTAAAAGGCTATGACGCTTCAGCACAGATTAAAGCTGATCAAAATAAAGCAACCTGGAAATGGACTGCCAAAAACATGCTCGATTTTGCCTGGGCTGCAGACAGAGATTATTCTGTAGAAAGTTTCGATGTTCCGCAGGGTCCGAAAGTATATTTTGTGTATCAGAAAAACGATAAAACAAAGGCTTGGGGTGAAGCAAAACCTTATGTCACCAGATATTTCCAGATTATGAATTCTAAATTCGGGAAATATGCATATCCGTCTTATGCTTTCATTCAAGGGGGTGATGGCGGAATGGAATACGGAATGTGTACCATGATTTTGGGTGAAGCAAAAAACATTGAAGATTTGATGGGATTGATGGCTCACGAAGGTTCTCACTCTTGGTATCAGCAAATGCTGGCAACCAACGAACCTGTGAGACCTTGGATGGATGAAGGGTTTACAAGTTATGCCGAAAGTTACGTGATGCATCAGTTGTTCCCACCAAAAGATAACCGACCGAATGCTTTCGTTGAAAAGATTGATGCCTACAGAAAGTTTCTAAAAAAACAAATTGAAGAGCCGGCAGTTTGGTTGGGTGATCATCACGACAACGGAACAGCATATTCTTATGCCAGTTATGTGAAGGGTGAATTGTATTTGGTACAATTAGGATATATTGTTGGAGAAGAAAATTTATCTAAAATCATGACTGAATATTTCAAAGAATGGAGCTTGAAACATCCTACCGACAGAGACTTCCTTCATATTGCACAAAAAGGTTCGGGGATGGATCTGAAATGGTTTCATCATTATTGGATCAACACCACAAAAACCATTGATTACGGAATTAAGGACGTACAATATGGTGCTCAATCTACAACGGTAACTTTAGTTAACAACAGTCAGATTCCTATGCCGATTGATTTTAGTGTCATTACTGCCGATAATAAAATAGTAAATTATCAGATTCCGTTAAACATGACGCATACCTGGAAAACCAAAGATGCATTCGGAGAATTTACCACTTTAAAGTATTGGCCTTGGACGCAGAAAGAATATACTTTCACTGTTCCATACAACAAATCTCAGTTAAGAGTTTTAGGAATAGATTTCAGTCACAGATTAGCAGATGTAAATCCTGAAGATAATTTTGTTGAAGTGAAATAGCTTTTAGTTTAAATAAATAATAATCAATCCCCGAAGAATTTTTCTTTGGGGATTTTGTTTTAATGCAGAATCATTGTTGTTTTGTTTCAAACAAATTGCGGGAAACAAAACACAAATTACTTTTATCTCCCACAGTTTGTTTGGAACCTCCGCCAATTGTGTTTTGTTACAAGCAGTTGGTTTGAAACAAAAGTAAAAGTTGTTTGGTTTCAAAACACTAGTTTTTTGACTTCCGTCAAAGTTGTGCAGGTTGTTGACAGTTGTTTTTGAGTATATTTGAGAAAATTAATATGATGAAAAAATTAATGTTATTCAGTTTAATATTTCTATCAACTCAAATTTTTTCTCAGGAGACCACTAAAAAAGATTGTGATGGATATTTAAAACAAACAGGTTTAAAATATCTGAAATGTATTAGTCAATTTGAAAAAACAGATCCAAAAGATAAAATTTATCAATTCTATAAGTGGTCTGCATTTGGGAAAACAATTTTCACCAATGTCGAAAAAAGAAAATCTAGATATTTTTTGATTTCTCATGAGGTTTTTCAGCCTATTTACAATGAAAAAACACAGGAATTTGATTACCCAATTGTTGTATGCGAAAACAGAAAACTTTCCGAAAAAGAATTCAATGATTTTGAGAATGCATTAAATAAAAACAAGTTTTGGAAAAAACAAACTTACGATTTAAAACCAATTTGTTCAGATGGATCCGGAATTGTTTTCCAAGCGCTTCATAATGGAGATTACAGGAATTATTCTAATGGAAATTGTGCTTCAGTAGATGAATACCTGAACGTTCTTTATGCTGAAATTAAAAAACTTTTAAAACTATATTAATGATGAAAACCGATACTTACTCTATTTGCCATCCGGATAAAAAAGAGATTGAATATAAAAAAGAAATACTCTCGCCGAAAAATGTTTTAGACATAGCAAAGAATTATCCTTGGATGAGCGGTTGAAATTCTCAGACAGTTTAGACCAGGAATTGATTTATTACAATCCGTCGTTAGATTTTACATGCATTCAGGATGGGAGGTCTTTTTGTTTAACATCGGATTATAATAAAGAAGAGGTATTAGAATTTTCCTTATGGTATAACAGGCCTAAAAATGCAAAAATCTTATTCGGGCTTTTGGGGAGGCGAGAAAAAATGGTTCTTGATGAGGTTTGGTCAATTGATTTTCAGACCTCACTACAACATCTTCAGTATTTTGTAGATGAAGAGTATGAGAAAATTGAAAGCCTTTTTATGAAATTTTAATTATCGGAAATTGCAACTATTCCCATATTTAGTGGCAAATTCTGTAACATTTTTAAACTTTTCTTTACTAATGTTTAAAAAGTAAACTATGTTTAAAAGATTTTTGAAGCTGGAATGGAAAAGTTTTTTTAGAGGATCTTCGGTCGGTCTAAATTTGCTGATGAAGATTTTCCGAATGATTGGGATCTTCTACTTTATTTTCTGTTTTGCAGGAATGGCTTTCCTGGCTTATTTCTATGTAGAAAAAGAAATGGGAGAAAACCCGCTGAAGATGGTTTCCCGATTCCTGATCATAGCTTGGGTGGTAGATCTTATTTTTAAATATATAGTTCAGCAGCTTCCTACCCAGAACATCAAACCTTTTTTGACGTTGAATATTCCTAAAAAAGTAGTGGTTAATTATACTTTGATCAAAACTTTTTTAAGTCCGTTTAGCTGGATGAATTCCTTTTTCTTTATTACTTTTTGCGGAATTATGCTCTTCAACGGATATGGTACTTTAAACACTATTTCCTGGTTTGTTGGCGTTTCACTTCTATTTTATCTCAATAATTTTCTGAATTTCCTTTTTAACGATAAAGAGAAAATTGCGATCGGAGTCGTAGTGGTCATCGCAGTAGTGTCGTTATTGACGTATTATGATGTAATCCCGACATTGTCTTATTCGGAAACGTTTTTCTATACTATTTTTGAAAAGCCTTATTTTGTGCTCATTCCGATTGCATTGTTCGCAGGTTTGTGGAAAATAACATTCAACTACATCCGTAAAGGTTTTTATCTTGATGAAGGTCTTGAAGCCAAAAAAGTGGTTGGGAAAACCGAAAATATAGATTTTCTGAATAGATACGGCGCAATAGGAACTTTTATTAACAATGATATTAGAATGCTGAAGAGAAACAAGGTGACGAAAGGCATTTTGCTCGGTAGTTTTATGTTTGTGTTTTACGGATTATTAATGTTTACTAATAAATATTATCAAACGCCTACAGCATTAATGTTTATGGGACTTTTTGTGACCGGAGGCTTTCAGTTTACTTTTGGGCAGCGTGTTCCGTCTTTCGACAGTGCGTATTATCCGTTGATGATGACACTCAATGTTCCGTACAAAGAGTACATCAAGGCAAAATGGTGGCTGCTGAATATTGTCACTGTATTTTGTATTGTGCTGGCGCTTTTCTACGCATATTTCGGATGGGATGTGTACTTCGCCTTTTTTGCGGCGGGGCTTTACAATATCGGTGTCAATTCACAATTTACTCTTTGGTCGGGAGCTTACAATAAAACCCAGGTTGATCTTAATTTAAAAGAGAAAAGAGTAGGACAAAAAAACAGTTTCAGCTTTAAAGCCCTGATTCTTATGATACCTAAAATGATCTTACCAATGGCAGTTTACGGCGCAATGAATTACTTTTTTGGCATTCAGGCAGCGGTAATAAGTATAGCAGCATTGGGGCTTTTGGGATTCGTTTTACGCGAAAAAATATTTGATATCATTATTAAAAAATATAAATCTGAAAAGTACAGCACCTTAGAAGCATTCAAAAAAGATTAAAACAAAAAGAGCCAAGGTTAAAGTTAAAAGTAAAAGTGAATTGGTATGTCAAAATATAAACATCCATCACCTAACATCAAACATCAAATATTCAACAACATGATTACAATACAGAATTTAAAAAAAACATACGGAAATGCAACCGTTCTTAATATAGAAAATCTTGAAATTCAAAAAGGGGAAACATTCGGCTTGGTCGGAAACAACGGAGCCGGAAAAACTACACTTTTCAGTCTTGTTCTTGACCTTATTCAGCCTACAACAGGCTTTGTAAGTGTTGATGATATTAAAGTAAACGAATCTGAAGCCTGGAAAAATAAAGTTTCAGCATTTATTGATGAAACCTTTTTGATCGGTTATCTTACTCCTGAAGAATATTTCTATTTCATAGGCGAATTGAGAGGGCAGAATAAAGCTTCGGTAGACGAATTTTTAAAGCAGTTTCATGATCTTTTTAATGGTGAAATTGTAAACTCAGGAAAATACGTTCGCGATCTTTCAAAAGGAAATCAGAAAAAAGTAGGAATTGTAGGGGCTTTAATTGGTAAGCCGGAAATCATTATTCTTGATGAGCCTTTTGCGAATCTTGATCCTTCTACACAAATCAAGCTAAAAAATATGATTCGTGATTTTGCGAATGAAAATGGAGTTACTTTTTTAATTTCGAGTCACGATCTTGCGCATACCACGGAAGTTTGTAATAGAATTGTGGTGGTCAATAAAGGAGAAGTTGTGCGTGATATTCAGACGACTCCTGAAACCTTACAGGATCTTGAAAAATATTTTGCTGATCAGGTAAGTTTAGGCAAACAGGAAATATCTACAGAAAAAACATCTCTTTAAATATAAATTCTTAAAAAAATATACTATTCATTTTCAGTTGGTTATGTTGTTTTAATTGGAAAAAATAAAATTTTCTGTAACCATTTTAAACTTTTGCTGTCTTTACTATAGAAACAGAATAAACCATGAAGCTTTTGTTTAATCATAAAAAAGAGGATTTGCTAAGCCGCCTTAAAAGGCAGGATCCGGCTGCGCAGAAAATCTTTTACGACCAGAGTGTAAAAAAATTCCTGAGTGTGGCAAAAAGCTACGTCAGCGATTTGTATCAAGCGGAAGATTGCGTGATAAAGGCATTTTGCAAGATTTTTAAACATATAGAAAGCTTTCGTGGTGAAGGAAACTTTGAAGGTTGGGCGAGAAAAATTGTAGTCAACGAATGTCTTAATTTTATCAAAAGCCGCAAGACGGTTTTTTATCTCGACGACGTTCATGCTTCTGTTTTGGAAGATTTACATGAAGAGGTAATCGATTTTGATTTTAATGCTCAGGAACTTTTAGATCAGCTCCCGGATGCGTACAGAATGGTTTTCAACCTTTATGTGATTGAAGAATATTCGCATCAGGAAATTGCAGATACGCTAAATATTTCTTTGGCAGTAAGCAAAACACAACTCTTCAGAGCAAAAGAAAAATTGAGAAAGGTTTACTTTCAACAACAAAAAAAACTGAAAAATGAACACGTTTAAAAATAACTTAGAATATCAGATCAAAAAGCAGATCGACGAGAGGGAAGTGACTCCTTCAAGAGATTTGTGGTCAGAAATTCAGTCTCAAACCGAAAATACTAGTTCAAAAAAATCTAACCTGAACTGGGTGTTGCTTGCCGCATGTTTTGTTTTAGTATTTGGCTTGGGTGCGGTTTTGTTTTTTAATAACGAATCCGAACCCAAAATACAGGTTGCCGAAACGGTGAAAACACCTTCTTTGAAAGAAGAAAATGTAACCGCACAGCCTGAAAAAATAAATTCGCAGGAAATGATCACAAAAGAAGATCACGGAAAACTTATTCAGGTAAAAAATATTCCTTCGGAAGAAAAAATCGAAAAAGTAGTTCCTGTCAACAATAATCTGCCTTTACTTAAAGAAAATCCTTCAGCTATCGCTTCACAAATTACGCTGAATTCGCCAACGAAAATTATGGCTAAAGCTGATTCTGTAAAGACTCAGAAAAAGAAAAGATATGTAGATCCTTCGACGCTGCTTTTCTCAGTTGAGCATAAAGATGTTATCGAAAAATCTAAGGACGGAAGCAATGTTGCGACCATCGACCTCAATACAAAATAATTCAATTTAAACTAAAAAAAATATAATATCATGATTAAGAAATTTATCATCACAGGAATGTTGTGCTTTGTTGCGACCTCAATAAACGCACAAAGAAAATCACTGAGCCTAAACCTTCAGTCAAAAGAAGATACTACGGTAAGTCCGATTGTAAAGGAGAAAGTAGAAGAATATGCTACGCGGATCAATGCCATTATTCAGGAAGAAAAGAAACTGATGGAATCTGAATTGTTGGTTCTTCAGGCTAAAAATTTGGATAAAGCCGATTTTGATAAGCAAAAAGCTCAGATTGCAGATAACTATTCACAAAAGATTGATGAGAGAATTGAAACGTTGGGATTTGATTTGGATCAGGTCATTCAGAAACAGGTAAGATACTCACTTTTGAATTCTGACGTGACTTCAAACGAAGAGTTAAAAGAAAAATTACTGAAAAAGTTTCGACCTAAAAAAAGCTTTGACGGATATGTTTCTTATGGAATCATGACGTTGACGAATGATAAAGCAGATAATGATTTAGATAAAAACCTAGGTTACGCCAATAATCTTGAATTTGGTTTTAAATTCAATTATCAGTTTAGCAGAACCAGTCCGTGGGGGTTGATTTCCGGATTAGGCTTTTCCTGGAGAACCGTACGTACAGATAATAATATGGTTTTTACAAAACAAAACGGAGAAGTTTCACTATCTAAATTTGAAGGAAGTCTTGATAAGGCTAAATTAAGAACAGGTTATATTATGGTTCCGCTTGGTTTTCAATATAATTTCTCTAAACTGAAAAATGCGGGAATGGATGTTCAGTACAGACCCTATTCAGATGGTTTCAGAGTGGGAGCGAATATGTATGGCGGAATTAAAATGTCAACCAATAATATTGTGAAAGGAGACGATAAAAATATCAGAGACCGATCAAATTATCAGGTAAATCCTTTTGTTTACGGTGCTCAGTTTACAGTATCTTATGATAATATAAGTCTTTTTGTGAAAAAAGATTTCAGCAACTTTTTTAAAGATTCTTATTTTCAAAACGACAAAGCTTTGGTTTTTGGAGTAGCTTTGGGATGGTAATTTAGATAAATGGATCGATCAACAATAATGACTAAGCTTTTAGGACTCATCTGCGTTTTCTGTCTCACGATCAATATCAGTGCACAAAGAATAAAGACGTCAAAAGACAGTACAAAGGTATTCTATGATAAAGTGTTTAAATCGTTAGAAGTAGCGTATTTACACAAAAAAGATTTTGACTTGAAGAAATTAAAGGCTGAAACATTTAAAAATCTTGAAACGGCAAAAGACTTTAAAAGTTCTTTGAAAGAAGTGAAGATTTTGCTTGATAAAATTGGGGCAGATCATTCTAAGGTAATGTATCAGGGGAAAAATTATGGTCCGACAGTCGATATTCAATGGGAGGATTTCAGTGATGCGTGGATGAGAAAATTTAAAGCAAAACCAGAATTCGAAGCAAAAGTTTTAGATGAAAAGTATGGTTACATCTTAATGCCAAATATTTCGTTTGATGATTTTAGTTCTGAAAATGTTCATAAAATTGCTCAGCCTTTATATGACAAAATAGCTGAATTAAAAAGCGATAATAAATTGGAAGGTTGGATTGTAGATCTTCGCTTTAATATAGGTGGAAATTCGGCGCCAATGTTATTAGCTTTATATGATTTGTTAGGAGATAATGTTGTTTGGGGAACTCTTGACGGCGATAAAAAACTGATTAATTCTACAAAATTAAATAAAGGAGTTTACGATCAAGGAGAAAAGAAACCTTCTTATATAAAGCCAAGCGGAGAATTGATCGATAAGTCTAAGGTTGCAGTAATCATTGGTGGATTAACGGCAAGTTCAGGCGAAGTGACTGCTTTAGCTTTTAAAGGAAGACCCAATACCATTTTTATAGGAGAAAAAACTTTAGGGAAAACAACTTCCAATATGGTGGTAACTCTGCCTTTTGATGCAAGAATGCCTTTAAGCATTGGGTATGATTGCGATAGAAACGGGAATTATTACAAGCAGATTATACCAGATATTACTGTTTCAAAGCAGGATAATTTTGATGATTTGCTCCAAGACAGAAATATTCATGAGGCAATACTATTCTTCAACAAAAAATAATTATGATAAATTGACGAATTTTTCAATTTGGTATAAGAATTGAATATAAAAAAATAACATTCACATTAACAAACAAAAACACTCCGCGGATCTTCTGTGGAGTGTTTTTGTTTTATCAATATTTAATCTATTTCAGGCTTCCCACCATGTCTTCAGGCTTCACCCACTCGTCAAACTGCTCAGAAGTCACAAAGCCAAGATTGATGGCTTCTTCTTTCAGTGTTGTTCCGTTTTTGTGAGCGGTTTTTGCAATTTTTGCAGCATTCTCATAACCAATGTGCGTATTCAAAGCGGTAACCAACATCAAAGATTTATCTACCAGTTCTTTGATTCTTGCGTGATTCGGCTCAATCCCAACGGCACAATGATCATTAAATGAAATACATGCGTCCGCAATTAGCTGAGCAGACTGTAAGAAATTGTAAGCCATTACCGGTTTGAAAACATTCAGTTCATAATTTCCCTGCGTTCCTGCAAACGAAATCGTTGTATCGTTTCCTAAAACCTGCGCACAAACCATCGTTAAAGCTTCATTTTGTGTAGGATTTACTTTTCCCGGCATAATTGATGAACCCGGTTCATTTTCCGGAATATGAATTTCTCCAATTCCCGAACGCGGTCCTGAAGCCAATAATCTGATGTCCTGAGCGATTTTATATAAAGAAACCGCCAATTGTTTTAAAGCTCCATGAGATTCTACAATCGCATCGTGAGCAGCCAAAGCTTCAAATTTATTTTCAGCTGTTACAAAAGGAAGATTAGTGAATTTTGCAATATATTCAGCCACTTTTACGTCGTAACCTTGAGGTGTATTTAAGCCTGTTCCAACTGCAGTTCCTCCCAATGCAAGTTCGGAAAGATGAGGTAATGTGTTTTTTAATGCTTTGATTCCATAATTCAATTGGGCAACATATCCTGAAAATTCCTGACCTAAAGTAAGTGGAGTAGCATCCATCAAATGCGTTCTTCCGATTTTTACAATGTCTTTAAATTCGATTGTTTTTTCGTTCAACGTATTTTTTAGTTTCTCAACTGCAGGAATGGTTACCTCAACCACTTTTTTATAAGCGGCAATATGCATTGCGGTGGGATAGGTGTCGTTTGAAGACTGAGATTTATTCACATCATCATTCGGATGAACTTCAGATTTGTCGCCTAAAGTTCCGCCATTGTTTACATGTGCTCTGTTGGAGACCACTTCGTTCACATTCATATTCGATTGTGTTCCCGAACCGGTTTGCCAGATTACCAAAGGAAATTGATCATTTAGTTTACCTTCTAAGATTTCGTCGCAAACTTTTGCAATCATGTCTCTTTTTTCAGCAGGAAGAACTCCCAAATCGGTGTTTGTAAATGCCGCAGCCTTTTTTAAATAAGCAAAAGCTTCGATAATTTCCTGCGGCATAGAGCCTTCTGGACCGATTTTGAAATTGTTTCTTGAACGTTCCGTTTGTGCGCCCCAAAACTTATCTGCAGGAACCTGCACTTCACCCATGGTGTCTTTTTCTATTCTGTAATTCATTGTGAAATTGTTTAATTAAGGTTTAGGCTGAGCTTGAGTTTAAGCTTAAGAAATTTTTACTTTAAATCTTAACCTCAGCCTCAATTCATAAAGTTAAGCAATGCTCAAAAACCTCGCAATTTATAATCATTATAAATACAGTTTAAGTCGCTGATTTTGCTCATGTTTTTTCTCGTAAGCCGTATTTTTGCACCGAAATAGAAAGTAAATGGATTTTAAATATCAAGATCCGTATCCAATTTTGAAGGACGATACGGTGTACAAAAAATTAACTTCAGACTACGTTAAGGTTGAAAAGCATGGTGAAAGAGAAATTTTAACGATCGATCCGAAAGGCTTGGAATTATTGGCTGAAGAAGCAATGGCAGATGTTTCTTTCATGCTTCGTTCTTCACATTTAGAAAGTTTGAGAAGAATTATCGATGATCCTGAAGCGACTGATAACGACAGATTTGTTGCCTACAATTTATTGCAAAATGCTGCGGTTGCTGTGGAAGGAGCGCTTCCTTCTTGTCAAGATACCGGAACGGCAATTGTGATGGGTAAAAAAGGTGAAAATGTCTACACTGGCGTTGAAGACGGAGAATATTTAAGCAAAGGAATTTACAATACCTACCAAAAAAGAAACTTACGTTATTCTCAAGTAGTTCCTTTAACGATGTTTGATGAGAAAAATTCGGGTTCAAATCTTCCGGCGCAAATTGATATTTATGCTAAAAAAGGGGATTATTACGAGTTTTTATTTTTAACGAAAGGAGGAGGTTCTGCAAACAAAACTTTCCTTTACCAGAAAACTAAATCTTTACTGAACGAAAAATCTCTTGAGGCTTTTGTAAAAGAGAGAATTTCAGATTTGGGAACAGCGGCTTGTCCGCCTTACCATTTAGCTTTGGTCATTGGTGGAACTTCGGCAGAAGCAAATTTGGCTGCCGTGAAAAAAGCATCTGCAAAATATTATGATAATCTTCCGACAGAAGGAAATGAAGCGGGACAAGCGTTCAGAGACTTGGAATGGGAAGCAAAAGTTCAGAAAATTTGCCAGGAAAGTGCAATCGGAGCGCAGTTTGGCGGAAAATATTTAACACACGACGTTAGAGTAATCCGACTTCCTCGTCACGCAGCTTCTTGCCCGGTTGGAATGGGAGTTTCCTGTTCGGCAGACAGAAATATTAAAGGGAAAATTACCAAAGAAGGGATTTTCCTTGAGCAGTTGGAATTAGATCCAAAAAGATTTTTACCTGCAACGCCGCCACATTTGGAGGAAGCAGTTGAGATTGATTTGAATAAGCCGATGCCTGAAATTTTGGCTGAGCTTTCAAAATATCCAATTAAAACAAGATTAAAATTAAATGGAACATTGATCGTTGCAAGAGATATTGCTCACGCAAAAATCAAAGAATTGCTAGATGCAGGACAACCTATGCCTGAATATTTCAAAAATCACCCAATCTATTATGCGGGACCTGCAAAAACTCCGGAAGGAATGGCTTCAGGAAGTTTCGGACCTACAACGGCGGGAAGAATGGATGTTTATGTAGACGAATTCCAAAGCCATGGCGGAAGTATGGTGATGTTGGCAAAAGGAAACAGAACAGCAGATGTGACGAATGCCTGTCATAAATACGGAGGTTTCTATATCGGTTCGATTGGAGGACCTGCTGCAATCTTGGCGAAAGATAATATTTTATCGGTTGAGGTAGTCGATTTCCCTGAATTAGGAATGGAAGCGGTAAGAAAAATTGAAGTAAAAGATTTCCCGGCATTCGTCATTACCGATGATAAAGGAAACGATTTCTTCGCCAACCTTGCCCATTAAAATTTTAGGTTAGAAAGTTATATTGAAGAATTTTAGGGTTGCAATTGTAGTCTAATATCTAACATCTAACTTCTAATATCTAAATTAATTAGTTTAAAATAAAAATAAATTGCAAAATTTAGGTTCTATATCTTTTGATGAAAAAGAAAAAAGCCCTACTTTTGCTTAAAATTTAAGAAACATGATGTTATCAGCATTTTGGCCGTTTTACCAATTCCTTTGGACAATTTATTTCGTATGTATGTTCCTTGTAGGATTCTGGTGTATCTTAATGTTTTTCGGTTTTATTATTCCTTTGTGGTTAACTGAAGGTTTGAAAGAATATTTTGGTAAGGTAAAACCTTTTGATCCTGAGCAGATTAGAAGTAAATTACTTACTGAACAAGAAGGTGTTGAAGTAATTTTCAGCCAGCCTAAAGGTCACGGTCCTTTCATTCACGATAGCCACGGGCACGATCACGGACATCATTAATTGATTGTCATTGCTTTCTCACACGAATTCCGAGAAAGTAATATCAAAGCAAAACAACATATATTAAACCACTAATTTATTTTAGTGGTTTTTCTTTTTTATCCTAATCGCAGTTTTTCTGGTGATACCCCAAATTTCTTCTTAAATGCACGGGTAAAATTCTGAACATATTCATAACCGCATTCTATTGCAATCTCTTTAATCATAATTTGATTATTGATGATCATCTTTTTTGCTTTCAGCATTCTGAGCTCTGAAATGTAGTTTACAATTGTCGTGTGGTAATGTTCTTTAAATTCTTTTCTCAATTTACTTTGGTTAATACCTAAGATTTTAGATATCTCTTCGATTTTCAGGTTTTTATGATAATTCTCGTCTAAAAATTTTTTGATGGCTTCAGGAGTTTTTGAATGATCATCGCTGTTGTCTTTTTCTTTAAACTGTTCAAAAATGAGAACAAGTAATTTTATGATTTTAGCTTCAATAAAAAGTTTCTGCATTACCCCTTTTTTAGAATATCCCGCAATTTCCTTTAAAATCATGTGCATTTCCACAGTCATATTGGGAGGAGTCTCTTTGTGAAGAAAAATGAAACTGTTACTCTTCATATTTTTCAGTATTTCAGCACTTTCGGTGTTAGAATTAGGATCGATTAAATTAAAAACGTATTGATAATTAATCTGTATCTGAAGATATTTTAAGACGTCCTGATTTTCTGTCCACAATTCTGCACGGTGTTCGGCAGAAGAATAATGAAGAATGTATTGATTTTTTTTGAATTTTAAATGAGTTCCACAATCTGAAGCCAGTAAATTGATATTTGGACTCAGAAAAAACAAAAGATTAAAACTGGATTCTCCTTCAATAAAATGAGATTTTAAATAATTTCCAGTTGTTTCATCTTCACTGAAAACAACCTTAATGTTCTCAGATTTAAATAGTAAACCTCTTTTGGATCGATCTATTTCTTTCGCTGTTTTCGTTCTCATATGTAAGTAAAAGATTCCATTCAATAATTAATCTCATTCAATCATGGGATAAAAACTAAATTTGGAACAAAATTAAATTAAATTTAGAATAAATAAAAATAAAATTATCTTTTTGAAATTTTATTTGCGAACCAGATCTCATCAGCTAGAATAATCTAAAGCGAAAACCAACGATTTTAATATAATTTTAAACGTGATCAATTTTGTTTTATACTTAAGTGTTTGAATATTGCAATAATCATCGGGATAACTAAAAGGTTGGATATGATAATTGATTTGCTGTAATCAAGAGTAATTTTGCCGAAAATTAAAATATAATTTAGAATAAATAAAAATAACTTATTTATGTTTAAAAATTTACAATTAAAAGCAAAAAAACTTGGAGCCGCCATCGGTTTTTTAATATTGGCGATGAGCTCAACTCATGCTCAGCAATGGGAAGATTTGGGTTCTACGGGGAGTATTTCTACTGGTGGAAGTAGTTATAATAACCTGGCGATTGATGTTCAGGGAAATTATTATGTTTCTTACTATGATGTTTCAGTCACAAAAGGCTCGGTACAGAGATTTAACGGGACCTCTTGGTCATATGTTGGAGGAAATGCAGGAATTACTACTGCTACAGCAACATACAACTCTCTTTCTTTAGATACTTCGGGAAATGTATATTATACCAATCAATGGGGTTATCCTAACTCGGGAATGGAAGTAAGAAAATTTAATGGAACATCCTGGAGTTTACTTCCGCTTCCATTTACAGATACAACAAATTATCAGGCATCGGCAGTAGCTCCGAATGGTATTCCGTATGTGTATGCATCTGTGGGTTCAGGAACCGTAAAAAGACTGGTGAACGGAGCTTGGGAACAAGTAGGCCCTACAAATATTGCCGGTGCAAATCCAACGCACGCAGAAATGGTTATCGGAACAAATGGAAAAGTGTATGTTTGTCATATAGCTTCCGGAGTAAGAGTTTTTGAAAATAGCTTGACGGCTTCTTCAACAGATGCATGGGCTTTAGTGGGTGGAACTTCAGTAGGAAGTGCTTTTACAGAAGGGGCAAACGCAACTTCAGATATTGCGATTGGCTCAGACAATACTTTATATGTCGTATATTCATCTACAGCAGCAAATAACAGAAAACTGAATGTAAAGAAATTCGATGGAACAAATTGGGTACAGGTTGGTAATGCCGACTTTGGTATTTCAAATGACTTATATAATGTTTCTATTGCTGTCACTCCTTCCGGTAAACTGTACACCGTAGCAAGTGGGTGGGGTGTAAACGGTGGAAAAAACACCGTATATCAATATAATTCAGTATCTAATGTGTGGGAAACTTTCGCAGGCGATTTTGTATCGGATGATACTGCTTTATACAATGATTTACAATACGACACTGTAAACAATACTTTGGTTCTTACTTATTCTCAAAATGGAGTAAGGGTAAAAAGAGTTCAATTATCAAATAACACTCCTGGGTGTAATAATGCTGATCCTGGAATCAATCCGGGAGATACAAGTTGTGTAACTTTCACTTACAAAGGTCAGCAAGTAACTTATACAACAGTAAGAGGTGCAGATGGAAAAGTTTGGCTTCAGCAGAACTTAGGAAGTAGACAAGTTGCGACGGCAATGACCGATACTGAGTCTTACGGAGATCTTTTCCAGTGGGGAAGATGGGATGATGGGCATCAAAACAGAAATTCTGCTACAACTACAGTTCCGGCAATTAATAATCCTACAGGTCTTTCCGGTATCACGTCATTTATTTTAGGGAATAATCCTGCGTGGTGGTCAACAAATGCATCAAGTGATCTTTGGAACGGGGCAAATACTTCAGCAATAACTTCTGAAGTGAGTGTTGATCCTTGTAAAGCAATCGGTGCAGGTTGGAAATTACCTTCTCAGGCAGATTGGGTGGCTGCTGTAGGTGCAGAAGGAATGTCTAGTGCGGCCAATGCATTTACAAGCAAATTAAAATTACCGGCGGCAGGCTACAGAAGTCAAAGTACAGGCGGATTTACGTATGTGGGCGAAAGAGGATATTATTGGAGTGGAGATGTTGCCAATTCTGGAGGAAAATATTTATATAATTCTACAGCATTAGCGAATCCAAATTCTGGCGGACCAAGAGCTCAAGGCCAATCTGTAAGATGTATAAAAGACGTTACCACAGATTTAGGAACTTCAGATATCAAAAGAAATATTATCGGAATTTACCCGAATCCAACCAACGGAATTTTAAATATTAAAACAGATTCTGATATTGATAAAATAAACGTTACCAATGTAGTAGGGCAAAAAATGAATGTTCAGTTTTCAAATAACCAAATCAATATGGAGCAACTTCAGAAAGGAATTTATATTGTTGAACTGCAATTGAAAAACGGGCAAAAAATTTCTAAAAAAGTAATTAAAAACTAATTCTTTTTTTTGGAATTTGATAGTGTTTCAAAAAATGAAAGGCTTAGATTATAAAATCTAAGCCTTTTTTATAAGCCAATATGTAGGCTAAATATTTTTACATAAACTGTTCCAACAGTTGGGTCAATCGATTGACGTCATGCACACCGCTTTCTTTATACAGCAATTCTCCTTTTTTGAAAACTGCCAAAGTAGGAACGCCTCGTACATTGTATTGTGAAGCGATCGCGGGATATTGATCAACATCAATTTTTATAATTCTGGCCTTTTCGCCAACATTTTCTTTTACTGTATTCAGAACCGACGACTGCACTTTGCATGGTTGACACCAAGTAGCAAAAAAATCGATAAGTACCGGTCTTTCAGAATCTATTATTTCTTGGAATTTTTGAGACATTGTATTTCGTTTTTACTGTTTTTCTACCTGAATGGCTTTTACGTTTTTCCAGGTCGTACCATCATAAACGTCAACTCCTTTTTTCTTTAAAATTTCTACAGCTTGATCTGCCTGTATACCTTTGTTGCAAAAAACGACTACTTTTTTACCTTTCAATGCATCTGTATTTTTGTCTAAATCAGCCAACGGAATATTCACGGCATCTTTTGCTGTAGCTTCATTATATTGCTCAGGAATTCTTACATCAACCAAAATAACATCGGTGCTATTTACAACCTGTTTAATGTTGGTTTGAACAGTGTTTTCTGGTAAAGCTTGTGTTTTGCAGCTGCTGAGCGCAAATACTGAAATCAGAATTAACGCACTTACTTTTACTCTCATTTATAAAGTTTTAGATTGGCATACAAAATCTGAAACAGGAAGTTTTTCTGTTTTCTTAATACCGTTAAAGCCACCTTCGATTTCGGTGAAATTTCTGATTCCGTGTGAGTTGAGGATGCTTGCTGCGATCATGCTTCTGTAGCCTCCTGCACAATGTAAAAAGAAATGTTCAGAATCATCAATGGTAGAAACCCAGTCGCTAATCGTGTCCAAAGGCCTGCTATAAGCATTATTGACATGTTCAGCAGAATATTCACTGATTTTTCTTACATCAATCACTTTTGAATTTTCATTAAATACTTCTGCAAATTCAGTAGGAGAAATTCTTTTTATTTCGTCTATTTCTTTGGTTGAGTTCTTCCATGCTTCAAAACCTCCTTTTAAATATCCTAAAACATGATCAAAACCAACTCTGCTCAATCTTGTGATTACTTCTTCTTCAGTTCCTTCATCAGCAACCAGCAATAAAGGATGTTTTACATCTACAATCAGACTTCCTACCCACGGCGCAAAATCACCTTTTAAACCAATATTGATCGCATTTGGAATAAAGCCTTTATGAAAATCTGCAGGGCTTCTTGTATCTAAAATCAAAGCTCCGGTTTCTTCGGCAAAACTTTCAAAATCTTCTACTGAAACGGGGTTTAAACCTCTGTTCATCACAGTATCTAAACTGTCGTAGCCCCCTTTATTCATGGCAACATTCATCCCGAAATATTTTGGTGGCGCTGTCAATCCGTCTAATACTTCTCTTATGAAAGATTCTTTATCGGGTTGATTCAGAGCATAATTTGTTCTTTTTTGGTTTCCTAAAATATCTACCGTTTCTTTCTGCATGTTTTTTCCGCAGGCAGAACCCGCTCCATGAGCCGGATAAACCGTAATGCTGTCGTCTAAAGGAAGGATTTTACTGTGTAAACTTTCGTATAAAATTCCCGCAAGATCTTCCTGGGTTACACTTCCTGCTTTCTGAGCAAGATCAGGACGGCCGACATCACCTAGAAACAAGGTGTCACCAGTAAAAATAGCAGTTTCTACACCGTTTTCGTCAATCAGAAGGTAAGTAGTACTTTCCATCGTATGACCTGGGGTGTGAAGTACTTTTATCTTAATGTTTCCAATTTCAAAAATCTGATTGTCTTCAGCGATAATCGCTTCAAATTCAGGCTGTGCAGTAGGTCCGTAAACAATCGGAGCATCTGTTTTTTTGCTTAAATCTAAATGTCCGGAAACAAAATCTGCATGAAAATGAGTTTCAAAAATATATTTTAAAGTGACATTGTCTTTTTCCAGGCGGTCAAGATATGGTTTTACTTCTCTTAGCGGATCTATGATTGCGGCTTCATTTTCCGATACGATATAATATGCACCTTGTGCAAGACAGCCTGTATATATTTGCTCAATTTTCATTGATTCTTATTTAAAATGATTATAAAGATACAAAGTAATGGATTAATTAGAAAGAAATGACAATTCTGAATGATAGTTTTTCTCAATCTCAAAAATTTGCTTATGTTAATATTTTAGCCAAGACATTCACTATCAATTGAAAAGATTCTATATTTATTGTGAAAGAAAACAAACTGTTTTAAATCATATTAAACAGAAATCATTTTAAGTTTAATTTATTAAGAAATTAATTCGGGAGGTTCAGATCTTTACAAAAATATTTATCTTTAGGTATTAAAAAAATCAAATGGCTGACAAAACAAAATTTACTGAAGAACTTTCGACAAGATATACTCCCAAAGGGGAACATATTATTTTAGGAAAAGGAATGTTGGATGGTGAAGTGGTCACCGAAGTCAACGTTACGATTCCTTTAAAAACTATCAACCGTCATGGACTGATTGCCGGAGCTACAGGAACCGGAAAAACAAAAACACTTCAGGTTTTCGCCGAACAGCTTTCTCACGCCGGAATTCCATCTTTGGTTTTAGATATTAAGGGCGATTTTTCTGGAATTGCTGAATCCGGACAAATGAATTCTATCATTGAAGAACGTTATGCAAAAACTGAGCTTCCGTACAATCCGCAGGCTTTTCCTGTTGAGTTGATGAGTATTTCCGGCGGAAAAGGAGTGAAATTGCGTGCAACGGTTACAGAATTTGGTCCTGTTTTGTTAAGCAAGATTTTAGAGCTAAATGATACGCAACAAAGCATCATGTCGATTGTTTTTAAATATTGTGATGACAAAGGTTTGCCTTTAATTGATTTAAATGATCTGAAAAAAGTTCTGCAATATGTAACCGATAACCAAGAAGGTAAAGCAGAATTGTCTGCTAATTACGGATCTATATCGCCTGCATCTTTAGGTGCTATTTTGAGATCTATTGTTGCGCTGGAACAGCAAGGTGCGGCAGATTTTTTTGGTGAACTAAGCTTTGATGTTCATGATTTGCTTGAAACACGAGACGGAAAAGGGGTTGTTAATATTTTAAGAGTTGCTGACATTCAAAATAAACCGCAACTGTTTTCCACATTTATGCTTTCGCTTTTTGCTGAAATTTATATGACTTTCCCTGAAGAAGGTGACAGTGGAAAACCAAAATTGGTTTTGTTTATCGATGAGGCACATTTGATTTTTGACGAAGCTTCGAAAGCTTTGGCTTCTCAGATCGAAACGATGGTAAAACTGGTTCGTTCGAAAGGGGTTGGTATTTATTTTATCACTCAAATTCCTGGTGATGTTCCCGAAAATGTGCTTTCGCAATTAGGTTTAAAAATTCAGCATGCGCTGAGAGGTTTTACTGCAAAAGATAAAAAAGAGATTTCTAAAGCTGTAGAAAATTATCCAACCACAGAATTTTACAATGCTTCCGAGCTCATTCAGAATTTAGGAATTGGTGAGGCTTTTATCACTGCCTTGGATGAGAAAGGGATTCCGACGCCTTTGGTTCATACTTATTTGATTTCACCAGAATCAAGAATGGATGTGTTGAATGATGCTGAAGTTTCTGAATTGACATCAAAGTCTGCTCTGGTTTCAAAATATGAAAAGCCGATCGACAGAGAGTCTGCTTACGAAATTTTAGTTAAAAGAATGGAACTCGCAGTTCAGAATTCTGCGCCTACACAAAAAACAAAACCGGTAAAAGAACAGCCGGGAATGTTTGAGCAAGTATTAAAAAGCAGTGCAGGAAGAACTTTTGCCAATACCTTAATGAGAGAAGGTGCAAAAGCTATTTTGGGAATGTTTGGCTTGGGTGGAAGAAAAAGATAATTTTGAGTTGTCGGTTTTTGGATTTCTCAAAGTAATTTCATTATTTTAGCAGAATTGCCTTTTTGTAAAGTCAGAATTTCAAAAGGTTTGATTTTTGATTATAGAAGTTTAAGTTAGATTATAATGTATTCAATCATAGATATAGAAAGCAATGGTGCAGGTTTTAGAAAAGAATGCATTATCGATATCGCTATTTTCAAGTATGACGGTCACAAAATTGTAGACCAGTTCATTTCACTCGTTAATCCGGAAAGCGATATTACACCGTTTGTTCAGAAACTGACAAACATAAGTCCGAAAATGGTAAAAACGGCTCCGAAATTCCACGAATTGGCCAAAAGAGTAGTAGAAATTACCGAAAATACCACTTTAGTAGGTCACAATATTGATTTCGATTACAGAATGCTGCGTCAATCGTTTCAGAGGCTCGGTTATGATTTTAAAATCAACACTTTAGATACGATTCCGTTAGCGAAAAAACTAATTCCCGATGAGGTAAGTTATTCATTAAGTAAACTGGTGAAATCTTTGGGTATTCCGTTGGTAAATGCACATCGTGCAGAAGGTGATGCTAGAGCGACTTTAGAATTGTTTAAGCTATTAATCTCAAAAGATACCGAAAACGAGATTATTCAGAAACAGCACGACGAAACCAATGCAAAGACTTATATCAACAAAATAAAACTGTTAACTCAGGATTTGCCAAGCGAAAAAGGGTTTGTTTATTTCCAGAATGAAGCTGGAAAGATTATTTTTTCCGATTATGTGCAGGATATTAATAAGTTTTCTAAAAAACTTTTTAATTCCAAATCAAAAAAATGGGAACATATTCAGACTGGCGTTGAGCAAATCAATTTTGAATTGACAGGAACCGATATTATTGCCAAGCTGATTTTAAACTCAAAAGGAGTAAAAAAGAGGGAAGTATTGCCTTTCGGACTGTATTTCAGAAATGATAAATATATAGTCGAAAAAAATACATTAAATAAAACCGAAAAACCGATTCTTAAATTCAAAGCTTTTACACAAGGCTCGAAAGCGGTTCAGTTTATCAGTAAAATTGAAGAATTTAAAGATTTAAATGTTTTCAAAAAGAAGATCGATTTCAGAAAACGAAACGAACTTTGGCTGGGAATGGGTAGAAAATTGGGTGAAAAACTATTTCTTATCATTGAAAACGGAAAAGTTACTTCTTATGGTTTTTATGAGTTGTTTACGCAGATTCAGACGATGAGCAAACTTTCAAAGTTAAAACTTGATTTGCCTTTGTCGGCGACCGACCTCATCAATGACTTACAATTGGCTTTGCTAAAGGGTGATTTCGAAACTTTACCGTTACCGAAATAAGAGAACATGTTGTAATAAAATGTCTTTTTATCAAAGAGAAAATACTTTCAAATTAATGTTTGCAAAATAAATAGTATTTTTGCAAGAGAATAAAAAAAGCAATGCAAAATTTTAAACAAAAGAAAACTGGAAAAAAGGGAACTGTAAAGTTCTCTAAGGTTTGGAATATTTAAGGAGTTGCCTTGCATAAAAAAATAATTATTGCGGCAGACTCTTTTCGAAGAATCTGCCTTTTTTTATGTAAAATTTAAAATATGAATTCAAAAGAATTATTAAAGATCGCCAATGAATTTGGTACACCGGTGTACGTTTACGACGCAGAATCGATTAAAGTTCAATACGAAAAACTTACATCTTCTTTTTTAAAACACACAAAGTTCTTCTATGCTGCGAAGGCGTTGACAAACATCAATATCTTGAAATATGTCAAGAACTTGGGTGCTTCTTTGGATTGTGTATCAATTAATGAAGTTAAATTAGGTCTAAAAGCAGGTTTTCCGAAAGAGAAAATCTTATTTACCCCCAACTGTGTTGATTTGGCTGAGATTGAGGAAGCAATGACACACGGAGTTCACATCAATATCGATAACATCTCTATTCTTGAGCAATTCGGTAACAAATACGGAAACACCTATCCGATTTTGGTAAGAATCAATCCGCATATTTTTGCTGGTGGTAATTACAAAATTTCTACAGGGCACATCGATTCTAAATTTGGAATTTCTATCCACCAAGTTCGTCATATTGAAAGAGTGATGAAGTCTACCAATTTGAATGTAGAAGGTCTTCACATGCATACCGGAAGCGAAATAAAAGATCCGGATGTTTTCTTACAGGCTTTGGATATTATGTTGGAACTGTCTGAGCATTTCCCTAACCTAAAATATCTGGACATGGGAAGCGGTTTTAAAATTCCTTATCAAGACAGTGAGGAAGAAACCGATGTGAAAACTTTAGGCAAAAAAGTGGAAAAAGTAATTGCAGAATTCTCAAAATCTACCGGAAAGAAATTTGAACTGTGGTTTGAGCCCGGAAAATTCTTAGTTGGAAAAAGCGGATATCTTTTAGTAAAAGCAAATGTTATCAAACAAACTACAGCAACGGTTTTTGTGGGAGTAAATTCAGGATTTAATCATTTAATCCGTCCGATGTTTTACGATTCTTATCACCAGATTGAAAATTTATCTAATCCGAAAGGAGCAGAAAGAATTTACACCGTTGTAGGTAATATTTGTGAAACCGATACTTTTGCTTGGGACAGAAAGCTGAATGAAGTAAGAGAAGGTGATATTTTGGCATTTCATAATGCAGGAGCTTACGGTTTTGAGATGAGTTCCAATTTCAACTCAAGATTGAAGCCTGCAGAAGTTCTGTACTTAGACGGAAAAGCTCATTTGATCAGAAAAAGAGATGAATTTGAAGATCTTTTGAGAAATCAGATTGAAGTAATTTAAATATATAAACTCCGTAAGAAATTGCGGAGTATTTTTTTATGGTTGTAAGAAGGTATTCTAATAAAACTTTAACATTGAGTTCGTGGGAAAATCCTAAATTATTAATTAATTTTGATAGGGATCAATTTTTAAAAGAATATTAAATTTAACTGATCACGACAATTTCCGTATTTCCATTTGACGAATAATCACAAAAAATATAATTATGGCTAAAAATATAGCTGAGCAAATTGTTGAAATGCTCGAAAATGCGAATGTGAAAAGAATTTACGCTGTAACAGGCGACAGTCTTAATCATCTGAATATTGCAGTTAAAAAAAGCAGTATCGAATGGATTCATGTGAGACATGAGGAAGTTGGAGCTTACGCAGCTGCGGCAGAAGCGGAGCTTGATGGTTTTGCAGTTTGTGCAGGAAGCTGCGGTCCGGGACACGTTCATTTAATAAATGGGGTGTATGAAGCGCACCGATCTCATGTTCCGATGTTGGTGATTGCTTCTACAATTCCTAGTGAAGAAATGGGGATGGATTATTTCCAGGAAACCAATACGATAAAATTATTTGATGATTGCAGTTATTACAATCAGATGATCACCAGACCGGAGCAGGTACAACGAACTCTTCAAACGGCGATTCAGCATGCGATTTCCAAAAAAGGAGTTGCAGTAATTGGTCTTCCGGGCGATGTTTCAGAATTGGATGCCGAAGAAGCAACAACTTCCAATCAGATATTTAAAACAAATCCGGTTATTCGACCTTCAGATGAAGAATTGAATCAATTGGCGAATCTAATTAACGAAAGCGAAAAGGTAACGATCTACTGTGGAATCGGAGCAGAAAAGGCGAATGCTGAAGTTATAGAACTTTCAAAATATTTACAATCTCCGGTAGGATATTCTTTCCGCGGAAAAATGGCAATTCAACCTAATAATCCTAACGAAGTAGGATTGACGGGTCTTCTAGGTTTTCCTTCCGCTTATCACGCGATGCATGAAGCTGATTTGTTGTTGCTTTTAGGGACAGATTTTCCATATCAAAAATTTATGCCCGTTAAAAATAAAATCATTCAAATTGATGAAAGTCCGGAACGCTTAGGCAGAAGAGCTAAGCTGGATTTGGGATTAACAGGAGACGTTAAAGAAACAATAAAAGCATTATTGCCTTTACTAAAAGAAAAAACAGATGTTCATTTCCTTAACCAGCAGTTGGAATTTTATGAAAAAGTAAAAGAACAACAGTTGACGTATGTGAAAGATTTCGGAAAAGAAGATGCTATTCAACCGGAATATGTAGCTCATACTTTAGATAAATTAGCAAAAAAAGATGCGATTTTTACAGTAGACACAGGAATGTGCTGTGTTTGGGGTGCGAGATTTATAACGGGAACAGGCGAGCGTAAAATGTTGGGTTCATTCAATCATGGTTCTATGGCGAATGCAATGCCAATGGCGATTGGTGCTTCTCTGGCTCATCCGGATCGACAGGTGATTGCGATGTGTGGAGACGGCGGTTTATCGATGTTATTAGGAGATATGGCGACTATTTTTCAGTATAAACTTCCGGTAAAACTGATTGTTTTTAACAACAGAGCGCTTGGAATGGTAAAGCTGGAAATGGAAGTTGGTGGAATGCCCGATAATGAAACCGATATGATTAACCCTGATTTTGGAATGATCGCACAGGCGATGGGTTACCCCGGGAAAAATGTTCATAAACCAGAAGAAGTTGAGACAGCTATTAATGATTGCCTTCAGCATGACGGACCTTATTTATTAAATATTTTCACAAATCCTAATGCATTGGCGCTTCCTCCAAAAATTGAATTTGATCAGGTGATCGGGATGACAAAGTCTATGGCTCAGTTGATGCTCGGCGGTAAAATGGAAGAAGCTTTAGAAACCGTTAAAACCAATTATAAACATATTAAAGGATTATTGTAATGAGTGGTTCTTTAAAGAAATTCTACATTATTGCGTGGGCAATTGGTTTGATTTTTTACTTTTTAGATTATGTAATACGGTCTGCTCCTGCGGTAATGATTCCTCAATTGGTTGATAATTTTAATACAACCGAGCTAAAACTCATCAGCATGATAGGAACATATTATTATACGTATTCTACGTGTAGCTTAATTGCCGGGATTGCTTTAGATAAATTCGGTGCAAAAAAATCTCTTTTCGTTGGAACCTTAATCCTTGGAATTGGTTGCGTGTTATTTTTACTTTCAACTCAGGTTGCCGGAGTTTCGGGAAGACTTTTGCAGGGAGCGGGATGCGCATTTGCTTTTCCTGGATGTGTTTATCTTGCGAGTAAAGGTTTTTCGTCAAAATCTTTAGCGACAGCGATTGGTTTTACGCAATGTATAGGAATGTTGGGCGGAACGGCCGGGCAATTTGTAGTAGGACCTTGGATAGAAGAGGGAGTGAATATTGATACGTTTTGGCTTTGGTCAGGAATTGCAACGATTATTACCGCTTTCGGTCTGTTCTTTATTATTCCAAGTGAAAAAAAAGCGAAGGATTTAGAGGCGACTCAAAGTCAGCATATCGGGTATTTAGAACCATATAAAATCGTTTTTAAAAATCCTCAATCCTGGCTTTGCGGAATTATTTCAGGTTTACTTTTTGCTCCGACAACGATATTTGCGATGACTTGGGCGGTTGCTTTTTTCGAGAAAGATAAACAGTTTGTTTTTCATGATGCAGCAATTACGAGTGCGATGGTTGCTTTTGGCTGGGTTTTCGGATGCCCTTTACTTGGTTTTATTACCGATAAAATAGGCCGACGAAAGCCTGTTTTGATTGGCGGTGCCGTTCTGATGATCATTAGCTTATTACAGTTGATTTACCTGCAGGATTTATATCCTGCAAAAATAAGCATGTTTATTTTTGGATTAGGTTCCGGAGCGGCGATGATTCCGTATTCTGTAATTAAAGAAGCCAATCCCGATTATGTAAAAGGAAGTGCAACGGGAGCGATTAATTTTATAACTTTTGGAGTTACCACTTTATTAAGCCCAATTTTCAGCAGCTGGTTTGGGGAAAGTTTGGGGAAAGTTACTTCTGGCGATCTGCATTTTCAGCATTCCATATTATTCTGGATTGGCGGAATTGTTTTGGCGATTATTATTTCGCTAATGCTTAAGGAAACAGGAAGTAAGGTTCAGATTAATAATGAAATAGGATAAGAATCTGTTTGAATTTCATTAAAGTTACTCCCTTTAGAGCCGAGGAAATAATTTTAAAGGCATTTTCTTTACTCCAACCCTAAAGGGCGGAAAAATGTCGTGAAACTTCATCAAATTACTTCCTTTAGGGCAGGGGGAAATAATTTGATGAAGTTTAGACAAACTCGAAATCTTTTAGCTTAATTTTAAAAAAATCCAATGAAAACACTTGTATTATTTATCGGGCTCATTGCTGCAAATTTTGCAATGGCACAGGATCTAGAAGACAGAGACGAGTCATTTATTGTCGAAAACAATAAAAATCTTTTAAAAATAGATATCAAAGAACCTTTTTTGCAAGTTGCAGTGAAGGGTTGCAACGATTTTCGGGCAGCGAGTTTCGAAGGTGGAGCTGCGGCTTATAAAGAGATTCTTAGAAAATATATGTACACGTACCTCAATTCAGATTTTTATACTTTGACCGGTGATTTTACATTTACCTTGACTATTGATGCAATGGGTAAAGTAGTCGATGTAACAGGAGAGCCGAAAGTGTTGAACAGTGAAGTTTTCTTTGATGACATGCAATATGTGGTAAGAAGAATTAAAAAAGACTGGAAGCCTGCAAAGTGTAATGATCAACCCGTAAAATCTGAAATGAAACTGAAGATGAGCTTCTCATCATTATCTGCCGACATGTAATTTGATAAAAAATATTTTTTTCTAATTTTTAATGAGACCATTTTAGTGATTAATTATCATTAAAATACACCACTAAATGAATTAAATCATTATTTTCGCCATTGTATTTTTTGCAATGGTTTTCTTATTAAATTTTTCATGATGAAATATAAATTTTATGTTTTTCTATTTCTTTCAAGCACACTGTTTTTTAAAGCTCAAATTCTGGACGAGTATCCGAAAAAACAAGATTTTTATGAAGGCGGACTGGCCGGTTTTTACAAAGAAGCACACGATTATCTTGCGAAATCTAATGCGAAAGAATGTGATAAAAATCAAATTTATCAACCGAGGATTATCGTTACCAAAGAGAAAGTAATTAAACTTATTCAGGATAGCGATCCTGAAAATATTTCAAAAAATAAGTGTGCTTACGATTTGTCTATGGAAATCATAAAAAATCTTGAAAAGTGGAAACCTGCAGAAGTAAAAGGAATGCAGTTTGGCGCTATCACAGAATTTATTATCTATCCGCCGGATCTTATGGCTGATTATAAATCCGGATATGATGGACAAAGTTTTATAAAATATGCAAAATATCCTACCGGTTTTAAAGAATTTCAAAGAGAGTTTAACGCTAATTTTAGAACTCTTTTCAGAGACTATCAAATACAAGGTGTTATCAATTTAGAGTTTTATATCAATCAAAAAGGTCAGATTTCAAACATTAGAATTTATCCGCCTGTAGATAATAAAGCTTTCAATGTAGATGTTATGAGAACCATGAGAAGGCTAGATAAGACCTGGATGCCTGCAATTTATTCTAATATTCCTATAAAACAACGTATCGCTTTTCCTGTGCAATTTACAACGTCATTTACTGAACATCGTACGGGAGACGAAAATTAGTAAATTTTTAATGTAAAAGAAATAAACTTGTCATTTGAGCCTGTGAAATAGAGATTTACATTAAATATTTTCTTTACTAAGCTTAAAAAGACAGTCTTAAAAAATTAACTTTTATTAAAATCAAGCTCTGCCATTCTGTCACTAGATTTTGTATCTTTGCAAACTAATTTAATTTGAAATTAAAATTAAACTTAAAACTTTTGTAGCTTTTGAGCCTTAAATTTTAAATGTCAAATCTCAAATTTTGAAAAAGTGCAGGAAAAATATATAGACGAAACCAAACAGGGAGAAGCTTTTGCAATTGCAGAAAAAGATGGAAATTCTAAGAAATTATTCTTAGAAAGCTATGGCTGTCAGATGAATTTTTCTGATTCTGAAATTGTTGCATCAATTCTTAATGAGCAGGGTTACAATACCACTCTTAAAGTGGAAGAGGCTGATTTAATTCTTCTTAATACCTGTTCGATTCGTGAAAAAGCAGAGCAAACCGTGAGAATGCGTCTTGCTCAGTTCAAAAACCTAAAAAAAGAACGACCAAACATGACGGTTGGTGTTTTGGGTTGTATGGCTGAAAGGCTTAAGACCAAATTTTTAGAAGAAGAACAGCTTGTAGACTTGGTTGTCGGCCCCGATGCATACAGAGATTTACCTAATCTTTTAAAAGAAACCGAAGACGGTAGAGATGCCATCAACGTTATTCTTTCAAAAGAAGAAACCTACGCAGATATTAATCCTGTCCGTTTAGGAGGAAATGGAGTTACAGCTTTTGTGACCATTACGAGAGGTTGTGATAATATGTGTACTTTTTGTGTAGTTCCGTTTACCAGAGGTCGCGAAAGAAGTCGTGATCCGCATTCAATTATCGAAGAATGTAAAAATTTATGGGAAAACGGTTATAAAGAAATTACTTTATTAGGTCAAAACGTTGATTCTTACCTTTGGTACGGAGGCGGCCCGAAAAAAGATTTTGCAAAAGCATCAGAAATGCAAAAATTAACAGCCGTTAATTTTGCTCAACTTCTAGATATGGTTGCGGTTGCGGTTCCAAAAATGAGAATAAGATTCTCTACTTCCAATCCTCACGAAATGACGGAAGAGGTTTTTAAAATGATTGCCAAGCACGATAATATTTGCAAATACGTTCATTTACCGGTACAAAGCGGAAGCGATAGAATTCTACAATTGATGAACCGTCAACATACATGTCAGGAATATTTAGATTTAATTAAAAAAGGAAAAGAAATCGTTCCGGATATTTCATTTTCACAAGATATGATTATCGGTTTTTGTTCTGAAACTGAAGAGGATCATCAATTAACGATGAGCTTGATGCGTGAAGTAGAATATGATTACGGTTATATGTTCTCTTATTCCGAAAGACCGGGAACTCCCGCTCATAAGAAAATGGAAGATGATATCCCGGCAGATGTAAAGCAAAGACGTCTCGCAGAAGTAATTGCTTTGCAGGGCGAGCTTTCAAGAAAAAGAATGGAAGGTTATGTTGGTAGAGTTCACGAAGTTTTAATTGAAGGAATTTCTAAAAAGAACAAAAACCAATGGAAAGGCAGGAATTCCCAAAATGCCGTTTGTGTTTTTGATATGCAGGAAGGTCAAAAAATGGGTGACATTGTGAATGTTTTTGTATTCAACAATACGCAAGGCACACTTTTAGGGGAAACTGTGAAATAATTTAAAGTTTGTAATCTTTAGATTTTTAACTTTATTAAAGTAAAGAATGAGCAATCTGCAACCAAATGATCTTTTTCAGAATATTTCTGCATTACTTGATAATGCAAGAAAGAAGATGGTTGTGGCTGTTAATCAGACAATGGTAATTACCTATTTTGAGATTGGCAGAATGATTGTAGAAGACGAACAAAACGGTAAAAATCGCGCAGAATATGGTAAAGCTTTGCTTAAGGATTTGTCTGCCCATCTAACAGAAAAATTTGGAAAAGGTTTTTCTTATTCTAATTTAAAACAGATTAGACAGTTTTTCTTAATTTACTCAAAAGGACAAACACCGTCTGTCCTTTTTGCAATTCAGCAGTATCCTGCCACTAATTTCAATCTTTCATGGTCGCATTATTTGAAACTAATGCGTATTAAAGATGTCAACGAAAGAAAATTTTACGAAATCGAAAGCTTTAAAAATAATTGGAGCTTAAGAGAATTACAAAGACAATATGACTCAGCGTTATATGCAAGATTATCTTTAAGTAAAAATAAAGAAGAAATTATTCAACTTTCTGAAAAGGGACAAATTGTAGAAAAACCAAAAGATCTTATAAAAGATCCCTATGTTTTGGAATTTCTTGGATTATCTGAAAAGCCAAATTATTCTGAAAACGAATTGGAAACCGAATTAATAGATAAATTAGAACATTTTCTATTAGAACTAGGAACTGGTTTTACTTTTGTTGCAAGACAAAAAAGAATAACTTTTGATGAAAAACATTTTAAAATTGATTTGGTTTTTTACAACAGGATTTTAAAATGTTTTGTTTTAATTGATTTAAAAATAGGTGAATTAAAACATCAAGATCTTGGGCAAATGCAGATGTATGTCAACTTTTATGATCGGGAAGTTAAATTAAACGACGAAAATAAAACTATTGGGATTATTCTCTGCCAGGATAAGAGCGAAGCACTAGTAAAATATACGTTACCAGAAGATAATGAGCATGTTTTTGCGAGTAAATATCTTACAGTTTTGCCAAGTAAAGAAGATTTTATTAACATTTTAAACTCAGACAATGGAAAAATTTCATAAGTATTGCCTCAGTGTATTGTTGGTAATTATCTGCAGTAATATTTCGGCACAAATCAGCAGTGGGAATCTCAGAAGTGAAGACTGCAAACAGCTGTATGAAATTTACAATCAGTTTTTAAATTCTAAAGATAGCCATGTATTAGAAAAGATATTTTTAAACGAAAAATCTAGACGCAAGTTCGCAATAAGCGACAAACAAAACGCAGCAGATCTTTTAGGAAATCTTTTCTCTAAAAAAAATCAAAAGCATTCTCATCATAAAACGGACACCGCTTTTTCTGAAAAGGAAAAACATTGTCAGATTTTAATCAATTTTTTAAAAGGAAGTAAAGAAAATGTCTTTGCTGAAGTCTTATATTTTAAAAGTAAAGTTTCAAAGATTAGAAATAAAGATTATTTAGATGTTGCAGTTTAAAATTTAAACAAATCATTTCAGCTAATTAAGAATCTACTGTGATAAAGTGGACAAAATCTAATCAACAAATCTAAATTTTACTCATGAGTAACGAACTTCAAAATATAAAAAACCGCTTCGGTATCATCGGGAATTTTCCGGCTTTAAACCGAGCTTTAGAAAAATCTATTCAAGTAGCACCCACCGATATTTCCGTTTTAGTAGTCGGGGAAAGTGGTGTGGGAAAAGAATTTATCCCAAAAATCATTCATTCAGAATCTAAAAGAAAACATCAACCATATATTGTTGTCAACTGTGGCGCAATCCCTGAAGGAACGATTGATTCCGAACTTTTTGGGCACGAAAAAGGAGCTTTTACAGGAGCCACTGCCACCAGAAAAGGTTATTTTGAGGTTGCCGATGGCGGAACTATTTTTCTGGATGAGGTAGGTGAATTGCCTTTACAAACACAGGTTCGTTTGTTGAGAGTTCTGGAAAGTGGTGAATTTATGAAAGTAGGTTCTTCGCAGGTTCAGAAAACCAATGTAAGAATCGTTGCCGCAACCAATGTCAATATGATGAAAGCAATTCATGATGGAAGATTCCGTGAAGATTTGTTTTATCGTTTGAATACGGTGCAGATCGATATGCCTGCTTTAAGAGAAAGAAAAGGCGATATTCATCTTCTTTTTAGAAAATTTGCAATCGATTTTGCCGAAAAATACAGAATGCCTGAAGTGGAGCTGGAACCAAGTGCCATTCATTACATCGAAAACTATACTTTCCCTGGAAATGTGCGTCAGCTGAGAAATTTGGTTGAGCAAATGACAGTTGTAGAGCGTGAGCGAAATGTTTCCGTTGCAAAACTTACAGAATATATTCCGATGGATGCTCATTTGCCAATGGTTTTAAATCAGCCGAGCGGACAAAAGCAGACCGATTTTGGCAACGAAAGAGAAATTATGTACAAAATTCTCTTCGATATGCGAAATGATATTAATGATTTAAAATCCTTAACTTCGGAACTCATTAAAAATAGGGGAACTGCAGATCTCAGCAATCAGGAGAAAAATTTGATAAGCAGGATTTATACTCCTGAACCTCAGCAGTCTGCAAATGCCAACTCGTTGCTGTATTTTGAAAACAATAATAGCAGTAATCAGAATGTTCAGAACCCTACAATTATCTCAAATTCTGATGATACTTATGAAGATTTTGAAGATATTGAGGTAGAAGAAAACAGACCGGAATCGTTGTCTCTTCAGAATAATGAGAAAGATTTAATTGTGAAAGCTTTAGAAAAGCACAACGGAAGAAGAAACAGAGCGGCAGATGAATTGGGAATTTCGCAGAGAACTTTATACAGGAAAATAAAACAATATAACTTAGAAGAATAAACAACACTTAAATCATGAATGTAAATTTAACACCTAAACCGATCAATTTTAAATTTGGCGAATACATCAACAAAGGCTTTGAACTTTTAAAGAAAGACTTTGGAGGAGTTTTCGTAGGCTTTTTGGTCACTTTCTTAATGTCTATTATTCCGTTTTGCGGACTTTTGGCCATGGGAAATTTCTACCAATATCTACGCAAATTAAACAAGAATCAAAATCCAAGCGCAGGCGAAATTTTTGATTTTAAAGACTTCATGTCTTATTTTACTTTGCAATTAATTATTATTGGCGGAGTAATCGTTTTGTATATCCCTTTTATTATTTTCGGAGGTCTGGCCGGAGCAACTGCAGATGCAAATGGAGAAGTAAGTCCTTTTTTTGCGATTTTAATGTTCCCATATATGTTCGTGATGTTATTTGCGATTTATTATTTCCTGTTAAAAGGATTTTATATTTTGCCGTTAATTAGCTTTAAAGGAATTACAGATATTAAAACCGCTTGGAATATTTCTAAAGTAATGACGAAGGGAAATCTTTTAAACATTTTCTTATTCTCATTAGTGGTGAGTATATTAGCACAAATAGGTATTATAGCTTGTGGAATCGGACTTTTCTTAACAATTCCTTTCGCATATACAACTAATTATTTTGCTTATGAAGATGCTATTCAACAAATTGAATACGACGAAATTACCGAAATCGGTATCACAGAAAAATATTAAGATTAAAATTATTTAAAATGAATCAGCTGAAAAATCTTTTCCTTTTAATCATATCTGTAGGATTTTTAAACTCATGTTATTCCTTTACGGGTTCGTCTCTTACAGACGAAAAAACTGTGCAGATCAACGAGTTTCCAAATAATGCGGCCTTAGTAAACCCTACTTTATCGCAGCAGTTTTCTACGGATATACAAAACAGATTTTTGCAGCGTACCACTTTGAAAGGAACGAAACAGAATCCTGATATTTTGATTGAAGGTGAAATTACGGATTATTCAATTTCTCCAACTACGATCAGTTCTACAACGCAGCAGACAACCGCTGGTGGAACGATTCAGGAATCTCAGAATAAGTTGACGATCACAGTGAAGGTTCGTTACGAAAACAAACTGCATCCTGATGTGAGTTTTGAGAAAACTTTTTCTGATGAAGCAGTATTCAACAGTAATCTTTCTCAAAGTGATATAGAAGCCTCTCAGGTAAAGCTTGTTACGGATAGAATTATCAATAAAATATTTAACGACATTGTAGCGAACTGGTAATATGATGAATGCTAGAGTTTTAGAATTATTAAAAAATCCGAAAAATATACAGTCAGAAGATCTGCATCTTTTGAAAGAAGAAATTAATTCTTTCCCTTATATTCAAAACATCCGGGCTTTGCATTTGTACGGCATTCATCTTTTTGATAAAGAAAATTACCAGAAAGAGTTGTCGACTACTGCAGCTTATACCACCGATAAAAAAATTCTTTATCATCTGATTAACGGAAAAATTCAGCAGACAAAAACTGAAACGGTAGAAAAAAAGCCTCAAGTTATTGAGGATAACACCGAAAAAAATAAAGCTCAGAATACCAAAGAGCCTTTTTGGTGGGTAAAAGAAAAAAGAACTTTCCCGAAACACGATTACAAAGCAATTTCTGAAAATTTGATTACTCCAAAAGCTGAAATTAAACATGTAGTCGTTAACGGTGAACGTAACAGGATTTTATTTGAAGGTGAAGAAAATTATCTGGAAGAAAAAGATTCCGAAACCATCGATCTGGAATCTACTTTGGAATCTGGAGTGATTGTTACTCAAAAATCTTCTTTCCCAATTAAACGTGTTGCTGAAGAAGAAAAAATATCAGACGAAAAGCCTTCTTTAGAAGGTTCTAATGAGATTATTCATGAAGATAAAACTGATTCTGAAAAAACTCCGGAAAGCATCAATGACAAATCTGAAACTAATCTTCTGAAAACTGAGTCATTTACGCCTCAGGCAGATATTGTGAAAGATGAATCTGTTAGAGATGAACTTCCTGCTGAAAATACTGAAAAAGCAGTTGTTGCAGAAGTCAAAAAATCAGAGGAAATCATTCATGAAGAAAAGCTTGATTCTGAAAAAAGTTCTGAAAAAATTAATAACGAATCTGAGGTTAGTTTTCTTGAAGTCGCAACTTTTGAGCCTGATACAGCTATTGTAAAAGAAGAATTTGTTGGAGATGAAAATTCTGCTGAAAGTATTGAAAAGCAAGCTATTACCGAAGTCGAAAAATCAGAGGTAATCATTCATGAAGATAAAATTGATTCTGAAAAAACTGAAGAAAAAATTAATGATGAATCTGAGGTTAGCTTTCTTGAAATAGAGTCTTTGAAACCTGAAACAGAAGCTCCGACAGAAGAATCTGCTGAATACAAAGATTTAAAAGAAATTGGCGAAGAAGAATCTGGTACAGAAAATTTACATCCTGAAGTGATCATCAATGAAGATAAGATTACGACTAAAGATGTTGCTGAAAAAGTAAATGATGAATCTACATTAAGCTTTCACGGAACCGATTCTTTCTTACCGGAAGTTAAAATAGAAGCCAATGTTTCTGAACGAATAAATCCGGCAAAAACGCAAAAGTCCAGCATCAATAAACATGAAGACGAAATGCGTCGTCTGATTGAAGAGGTTGAAAAAAGGATGAAAGCTCATAAAAAAGACGCTGAAACAAAAACCAAAGAGCCGGAAGAAGAAACGGGAGGAGAAATCAGTTTTGCTGAAACTCAGGATTTTGTTATTTCAAATGAAAATGAACCGCAAGCTGAGGAAAAAATAGAAACCGATCAGGAAATTCAGGAAGAAGATTCAAAGGAGAAAAATGAAACTCCTGTTTTGGAAGAAGTAAAAGAAGAGAATTCTAGCTGGAAACCAATGAGTATTGAATCTCACGTTCCAGATTCATTCAGCAAAAAAATAGAACTTAGCTCTGAACAGGATGAAAAACCTGAAGAAGTAAAAGAAATCTCTGAAGAACCGATTTCAGAAGAAGAAAATCAGGAAACTGTTGCAGAAAATATTCAGGAGGAAACAATTGACGAAGTTGAAAATAAAGAACCTGAAATTACGAATTCTACTGAAAAAGTAGAAGCTCCTGTGATGAATTTTTCATTCTTTGGAACAAACATTTCAAGTTTACCCATAAAAAAAGAAGAGAAAGAAAATCAGCCAAAAGAAGAGGCGCAAGAAATGCCTTTAAAACAGGAAAATCAAACTCTTTTAGACAGTAATGTTCCTGGTTTTATCAATACCTGGCAAAGCTGGCTAAAGATCGAAAGAACCGAAGAAGTTGAAAAGGCAAAAGTTGAGATCAAGAATAAAGTAATCGAATCTTTTATAGAAAAAAATCCTAAAATCAGTCAGTTAAAAGATGAGGTGAATTTCGTTGTGAAAGAAAAAACAGACGATATTTCTCATTTGATGACCGAGACATTAGCCAATCTTTACATTGAGCAGAAATTGTATACCAAAGCGATTAATGCATTCCTGGTATTGGCAAAGAAACATCCAAATAAAAAAGAATATTTCGAGAATAAGATTCAGGAAATCAAGGATAACAGGGGGAAAAACTAATTTGAAAGCGAAAACTAGCTCTCCATTAGGATTATAAAATTAAAAATCAAAGCTCATGAAAATGGGCTTTTGTTCTTCGTTGTCAATTCCGTATCTTTGCAAACTAAATTTTTAATATGTCTAAATCATTAATTCCAAAATTAGAAGCGATAAAGCAGAGATATAATGAGGTTGCTGATCTTATTATTCAACCTGATGTCATTTCAGACCAGAAAAGATATTCTTCTTTAAACAAAGAATATAGTGATTTGGGGAAAATTGTAAGAGTTTACGATCAATATAAAGGAGCTTTAGATACTATTGCAGAGTCTGACGAAATCATTGCAGATGGCTCAGATAAAGATTTTGTAGAATTAGCAAAAGTTGAAAAGAATGAAGCTTTAGAAAAAATCCCTGGTTTGGAAGATGAGCTTAAAGTTCTTTTGATTCCTAAAGATCCTGCAGACGATAAAAACGTTATTGTAGAACTTCGTGCCGGAACCGGTGGTGATGAAGCTGCGATTTTCGTAGAAGATGTCTACAGAGCTTATAGCATGTATTTTAAGACCAAAGGCTGGAAGCATGAAATCACAGATTCTAGCGAGGCTGCAAAAGGATACAAAGAATTAATTCTGAAAATTGAAGGAGACGGTGTTTATGGAATCATGAAATTTGAATCTGGCGTACACCGTGTACAAAGAGTTCCTGAAACAGAATCTCAGGGTAGAGTACATACTTCTGCTATTACCGTTGCCGTTTTACCGGAAGCGGAAGAAATAGATTTTGAATTGAATCCTGCAGATATCGAGATGCAGACATCTCGTTCTGGTGGAGCGGGTGGACAAAACGTAAACAAGGTTGAAACAAAGGTGCAGTTGACGCACAAACCATCAGGAATGGTTGTTGTTTGTCAGCAGGCCCGTTCTCAGTTGGCAAACCGTGAGTTGGCGATGGAAATGCTTCGTACCAAATTATACGATATAGAAGTTCAGAAGTCAGTGGGAGATATTGCTGCACAGCGTAAATCTATGGTTTCTACCGGTGACCGTTCTGCAAAAATCAAAACCTACAATTATCCTCAGGGAAGAGTTACAGATCACAGAATCGGTAAATCAATGTACAATCTGGATGCCTACATGAATGGTGATATATCTGAAATGATCGATGCTGTAATCATGGCAGAAAACGCTGAAAAAATGAAAGGAGAAGAAGATAATTACTAAATTATTCTTTTAACAAATACAAAGCTTCTGAGTAATCGGAAGCTTTTTTTTTTAGCATCTCGTAGGAGTCCCGAAGGGACGGTCTATCAAAGGATAGGGTAGAATCCTAGCAACATTATTACGATTTATAAAAAATGTTTTTAAGTACAATCACCATTGTTTGTAATCAAAGTAAAAGTTATTTGGTTACAAACAGGATTGTTTTAATCCAAATGCAATTGCATTTTAGAACAAACAAGGTTGTTTTAAAATAATGTAAAACAGATTTGATTACAAACAGTATTGTTTTAACCAAAAGTAAAATGTATTTAGATCTAAACAAGCCTGTTTAAGTAAAAACAAAATCTAATACGCTCTCGCATACGATTTACGTTCTTCCAAATATTCCACTTTATCCCCGTATCCGGTTTTAAAAAGTGTTTTTACGGTAATTCTGTTTTTGTCACCTGTTGCACTTGGCAAATAGGTAACGAAATGTAAATGCGGACCGCTGCTCCATCCTGTATTTCCGCTTAGTGCGATGAGTTGCCCTTTCGTTACGGTATCACCAATTTTCACCTGCGCTCCATTTTGTTGTAGGTGATAATACTGTGCAATTGTACCGTCCGGATGCAAAATTGAAATGTAATTTCCGTAAGGAGCGCAATTTCTGGTTGGGCAACCCTGATTATTATTTTGTACGACATCGATAATTAAACCCTCTCTTGCTGCAAAAATTTCTGTTCCTTCAGGCATTATAAAATCTAAAGAATTTTCGTTTTGATGCGAAAATGTTCCGTTGTAACCCTGATGAATCCAGATTGCTTTTCCTTTTCCAAATGGTAAGTTGTAAGCATAATTGGTGTCGTAATTTTTTAGAGTAATATCTCCGATATAAGAAAGATAACCGGGCATCTTTTTTACACCCCAGCCTTTTTGTTTATCATTCACCACAAAATAAGTTACTCTCATTTTTGTAGTTTTTGCCGGAATTACCTGTGTTGTTTTAAAAAGCTCAGGCTTTTTCATATTATTTACTTCAGGCTGACCTTTAAAAACCAGAGAGACGGGATAGATCTCATGATTGTCTGCATAGTAAATAATAGAGTCACCGGTTCTTTCAGGGTACATTTTTATGTTTTTCTGAGCCATTACAGCTAAAGCCTGAATCATAAGAATGAATACAAAAATATTTCTCATAAGTGTTTGATTTAAAATAAAGCCATTACAAGTATAGACCATTTTCATTGATTTTGAAAGCATATTTTTAAAGAAAAGTGGTATTTTTACCTCTGAAAAATTAATAGGGTTGTTCATCTTTCGCTAAAAAAGTCTGATGAGTTTCCGGCTCAAAAATATGTCAATGAATTCTATCGTAATCAATGTTGGAAACAGCAATATCAGATTTGGTCTTTTTGATGACGACAACTGTGATATTTCATGGATAATCAATACAAAACCTTACCGCACTGCAGACGAACTGCATGGTCAAATGTTGATCTTATATCAAACCTATAAAATTGATCCTAAAGACATCAAAAAAGTAATTATAGGTTCTGTAGTGCCACAGTTAACGAGAGAAATAACTTCTGCGATCAGAAAAATTCACGGGATTGCTCCTGTAATGGTTGATAGAACGACTCCTTCAGAAGTGGTAGCCAAATCTAAACAAATGGGAACAGATATCTATGCTAATCTTGTGGCGGCTCACAATATGTACCCCGGAAGAAAAAAGATCGTTTTAGATTTTGGGACTGCACTTACCGCAAGTTGTGTTGCTGAAGATGGCGAAACTTTAGGCGTAATTATCGCTCCTGGAATTATTACTTCTTTGAATTCTCTAATCAGCCAGACTGCTCAGCTTCCGGAAATTGAATTGGTAAAGCCAAAATCTGTTTTAGGTTTAGACACCGTTACCTGTATGCAAAGCGGAATGGTTTACGGTTTCCTCGGAATGGTTGAAGGTTTTATAGATCGAATTAATAACGAGGTCAAAGACGACTGTTTTGTCATCGCAACCGGTGGAGTTTCCCATGTTTACAAACCTTTAACAGAGAAAATTCATATTGCAGACCGACTTCACACCTTGAAAGGACTTTATTTTCTTGGAAAAGATTTATAAGTAAGGTTGAGGCTAAGGTTGATGAGATTCTTGTAAACCTTAGCCTTAGTCTCAACCTCAACCTTATCTTTTAGCCTTAAAAAACTCTTTCACAATTGTAGAACATTCGTTTTCCATAATTCCTGAAACGATCTCTGTTTTGGGATGAAGGCTTAGGCTTTTATTGATAAAACCGCGTTGCTCATCTCTTGCGCCAATCACCACTTTTGAAATTTGCGACCAGGAAAGCGCTCCGGCGCACATTACACAGGGTTCTAAAGTTACATACAGCGTACAGTTGATCAAATATTTTCCGCCTAAAAAATTAGCTGCTGAAGTGATTGCCTGCATTTCGGCATGTGCCGTAACATCGTTTAATGTTTCAGTAAGATTATGAGCTCTTGCAATCACTCGATTGTTGGCAACAATTACGCATCCGATAGGAACCTCATCTTTTTCTAATGCAATCTCAGCCTCCTGAAAAGCCATTCTCATAAAATATTCGTCTGTAAACATAAAAATAAAAGCTTAGTGCAAAACTAAGCTTTTCAATATAATATTTTCTTGGAAATTTAAAAATCAACATAACACTTACCATCGACTGAAAAAAAATGTATGATTGTCTTTAGTTAGTCAAAATTCAGCACCAAAGGTAATCTGAAACGGTATCTTACAGGGTTTCCGTTAGTGTAAGCAGGAGAAAACTTTTCAGAAACAGAGTATACGGCAATTTCTGCCTGTCGGTTGAACGTAAAGTTATCACCTTCAGCTTTTACATCGCTAATGGTTCCGTCTTTTTCAACAATAAATGCGACGTTGGTTTTGATGTTTCCTTTTTCAGAAAATACACCGTCTCCATAAAAAAGCTGTGCTACTTCTTTTCGCAAGGCATTCATTCCGCCGGGATAATCTGCTGTTTTTTCAATCGATTTTGGAAAATCCTGTTGTGGAGACAGAACTGTTTTAGAATTGATTTTTTTTAAATCTTCAAGATTTTTTACTTTAAGTAAGGCTGCGATCAGGGCAACGTTTTCAATGCTGTCCATTTTTTTCATAAAAAAGAGGAAGTCATTTTTAACGGCAGCTTTGTATAAAGGATTTTTTTCGGTATCAAACTTTTTTTTGAACTCAGTATTCAGCATTGTTCTGTGCTGGTTATAATAATTTTTCACCATCTTGAATTCTTCTGTTTGCTGAGAAAAACAAAATGTTGAGATGAGTATGAAAAATAGATATAAAGCCTTCAATACATGATTATTTATGTAAATATAATCAAAAAGATACAAAATTCTATTCTTTCAAATAACTGTTTAATGATTCCTGCAAATGTTTTTTGATGTCTTCAACTAAGTTTATAGGTTCTAAAACTCTTACTTCCTTTCCGAACGATAAAATTTCCTGCATAAAATCGTAAGTAGGGTGAAGGAAAAACTCAAAATAAATATCGTGCTGAGTTTCTTTGGTCTCTTTCTGAGACAGATGCAAAGGAAAACTTCTGATGTATTCGCCCTGATGCCGGCTGCATTTCATTACAATTTTTTGAGGATTTTGTTCAGTTAAATTCATCACGCCAAACGCATTTTTAAAATGTTCTCTAAAGTTGTATTTGTATTTTTCCCTAAATTTTTGTGGAGAAACATCCAGATAATTAATCCTGTCTAAACCGAAAGATTTCAACGCTTTGTCTTTGGTGTCAATCGCAATGAGATACCATCGGTCTTTAGATTCTTTCAATGCTAAAGGATGAACTTTTCGGGAAGTCATCAGTTTATTTTTGTAATTGTAGTGTTCAAACAATACAATTCTTTTGTTTCTGATCGCAAAGAAAAGATCGTAAAAATGCTCGACTCCGGTTGGTTTTCTGCTTTCAAAAAAGATGAAATTGGCAAAGTCTGGATGATTGTTTAAGGCATTGCTTACCTGAAAAGATTCGAGTAATTTTTGGTTGTACTCATCGACTTCCATCATTGGGCGACTTTCGATGTAATACCGATTGTCACCTTTCTTTTTGTTGTGAATAGAAAGATTAAAAAGATCTGAAATCTCACGAATATCCCTTTGTAAAGTACGAATAGAGTAGCTTTTAATTCCCGCATCCTGAAATTCGAAGGAATTCAAAAGATAATCTTCCATCTGCGAATACGTCGCCGGAGCGCTCTCTAATTTCTTAATGATCAAGGCATATCTTGTGAGGTAAAAATCTTTTTTCATTTCGGATTGTTTTCTAAAACAAATATATGCGGTAAATGCGACAAATGGTGTCGTGTTTTATTTTTTATTTGAAAAGTTTAAAGATAAAATTTCATAAGTTGTCATTTTGTCATGATGTTATCGCTTTACACTTCCTGTACACTCGTTGTACTCTTTATCTTTGATAAAAAATTTCTTGTGTTTTTTCTTTTGTCAAAATGACAGGTGTTTTTTTGTAATTATAAATTTTTGTATTTTGAGCATATAAAAAGCACAGATTCAAAATCTGTGCTTTGAAGTCTACTGTTAACTATTAAGAGTTCGATTAATTAGGATCCCAAACACCATTAGAACTTGGCTCCCATGTGCCATCCTCATAGCCTTTTATATAGTATTCTATATCATCAGATGTTCCAAATTGAATTACTGTACCAACATCATTTTTTACGAGAAAAGGACCATTACCTGCTAAATGATATTTTGTAGAATTCTTGGCAACATAACTATAAATATTTCCGTAGTTCTTTTTAATATATTTGTCAAGAACTATGAGTTCAATATTTATCTCCTGACCTATGTCGTTGATGTACTTATTTGCTATGCCTAGCATTTCATTATCTGTTAACATATCTATTTATTTTAATAAAAGAATGATTAAGATATCCATTTCAATTTGGGAACAATATGAGTTTCAAAAAATTTCATTAAACATAAAACCACCCGAAGGTGGTTGTTTATTATTCTAGACTGCTATTTAATCCTGAGGTATTCGTGAATCTTCCTGCTTCGTATTCCTGAATGTAGTATTCTTCGGATTTACTAGTTCCAAATACTACAATGTTTCCTGTTTTGTTTTCTACCAAAAAAGGAGCATTACCTATTAAAGTGTTATCATTGTCATTTCTTGTCATATTATATTTTTTTGTGTTGAAAAAAAATATAATTCCATAAGCTTTTTTAATTTCTTCATTATCTAAAATAACGAGATCTAATCCACTTTTTTCTTTTCTTTCTTCTACATAGTTTTTGGCAATTGCTATTACTTCTTGTTCTGTTAACATAATTTATTAATTTTAATTTGTTTTCATATATTTAAACCCGATAAATTCTTCTCCTTTTCTTAGATTTATTTTACCTTCAATAGACTGTAAGTCAATAAAGGTTGCAATTTTATCATCACTTTTTTTAATAACATTAATGACATGATGTTGTTTTCTTCCTCCCCTCATACAAAGAAGAATTCCTCTTTCATTACTAATCATCTTTGTGTGTAAAATTCCAACATTGTCAATATGTTCGAGTCCTCTTTTAATTCCATACTTATTTTGAAACCATAAACCAAGATCTATCAAATAATCTTGAGACTCGGAAACGGCAGCTATATTAATTTTCCCAGTTCTAAAAAACTCTTCGACTACTTTTACAACTTCTACACAGTTATGACTTACTATTTGTACTACTACTTCCGTACCCTCAGAATTTACTTTTACTTTATGGTTAAAATAAATTCTAACTTCATTAAAGAAATCTATTGCATTTCAGTAGTAATTTTAGCTTCTTGAAGGGCTTTCCAGCCTGCTTTAAACTTTTCTACCGTTATAATAGTGTCAGGAACCATTATATTTTCCGCCATCCCAACAAGACGGCTTATCTCTTCTTCTAACTTTGCAGTATTGCCTCCAGCTCTTCTGTGTAAATAATCTAAAAATTTACCCGTCCTACAAGCTGAATTTGCATGAAAGAATTTTTTACCTTTATAAAGTACCGCTATTTCTTTATCTGCATTCTCTACAAAAAGTACATTCAGTTTTTCAAAATCAGAAGAATGTTCGGTAACATTTTTGATACCATCTTTTAAAAGAACTTTTATACCTACTTTGGAATAATCCCTTAAAGGAAACGAAGATGTTTTTTGATGAAAAAACCACCCGAAAGTGGTTATGAGTTATTGAAAATCGCTAAGTCTTGGGATATCTGGCCATCTTCCTGCTCCATCTTCCTCGATATAATATTCCATTCCTCTACCTGTTCCAAATAAAATAATTTTTCCATTGCTATTTTCAACTATAAAAGGAGCATTTCCTAATAATGTATTATCATCATCATTTCTTGTTTCATTATACTTTTTTGTATTATAGCGAAATATTATCCCATAGGGTTTTTTAATACATCTGTCTTCTAAAATAACGAGATTTAACCCGCTTTTCTGGCTTCTTTCTATAACATAGTTTTCTGCAATCTGTATAACTTCTTGTTCTGTTACCATATTTTTAAATTTTTAATTGGCTTTAAGATGCTTAATGCTGAACAAATATTTGCGTCAATACCAAAAACTATATTAAGATGATTAATCTTAAGAATGATGTGTTGCTTCATATTCTTTAATATAATCATCAATCCCTTTAGAAGTTCCAAATTCTATTATTTTTCCAGCTATTTTTTCTACTAAAAAGGGAGCATTGCCTAAAAGTTTTTCTTGCCAATCTTTAGTTTCCCAATATTTTTTCGAATGATATATAAAATATATACCATAATTTTTTTTAATCATTAATTCTTGAGGAAGAACAAGAGTTTCGCCAATTTTTATTTCTAAGGTTGCTAAAAAAGCATTAGCAGCATCTATTATTTCGTTTTCTGATAACATAATAATTAATTTTTTTATTTTGGTAATATTTTTTTGGTCTTTAATAACTTAAAGTATGGTAAGTATGTTGTTTTAAGATACTGTATCGTAACAAATTCCTGTGATTCTGACTGTGCGTCTTTGAGTACTAATCCTTTTTCTTCCATAAAAACATTTAATACATGATCATAATCATTAGGTCCTCTGTCGCAATATAATATACCTCTTTCCCCCACTTTAAAATAATCTTTATTTTGCAATGTTTCGATTTTTAAAGTAAGAAAATCTCCACCATATTTATTTGTTATAACTCTAAGTTTTTGTGAATCAGAAGCAGCAGCTGTATTAATTATTCCTGTTCTAAAGAAATCTTCCACCGCTTGTACAACATTTATACAATTTCTATTAGACACTTGTACGATTTTTCCATCTACCACATGATGATTAAAATAAATTAAAGCATTTTGAAAATAATCCATTGCATTTTCAGGAGTAATGTCGGTTTTCAAAAGGGCTTCGAGCCCATCCTCAAACTCTTTTACAGTCATTCGAATGTCTGTATTGATATTTTCCGCCATCCCAACAAGACGGCTCATCTCTTCTTCTAGCTTTGCAGTATTGCCTCCAGCTCTTCTATGTAGGTAATCTAAAAATTTACCAGTTCTTCCAGCTGAATTTGCATGAAAGAATTTTTTACCTTTATAAAGTACAGCTATTTCTTTATCTGCATTCTCTACAAAAAGTACATTCAGTTTCTCAAAATCAGAAGAATGTTTTGTAACATTTTTGATGCCATCTTTTAAAAGAACTTTTATACCTACTTTGGAATAATCCCTTAAAGGAAACGAATATAATGTATTTTCAATTAATTTCGTAATACTTTTCTGTTGTGTAGGAAATCTGGATTTGTACAATACTTCTACAGTTACATCAAGTGCTTTTTGTGCTTTAGGAAGCATACCCGCCATTGCTGTTATTGTAAAACTTGTTGCGCCCGATACTATATAAATATTATCCCATGCATCAATAATTTTTGTGCCTTCGGGGGTCATTTTTAATTTGTCTCTCAGGTTTTTCTCTATATAAGCATCTGAAATCGCAAATGTTAGGTCGGCAAAAGCAGCATATAATGGTAATCCTGATACTCCAGATACGATGGTGTAAAGACTAGCACAAATTATAATTATATCTGCTGTTATACGCAACATGCGTAAATAATCTTCCAATGCTTTCTGTTGTGCGACATGATATAAAAACAAAGCAGGAACCTCAGTGTCGATTTCCAAATTCTCAAATTCATTTTTATTTTTTACTCTTGCATACACTTTCAGATGAAGCATATCTAATGGTCTGAATTCTCCGTTCTCTATTTCGCTTTCGTGTTCAAATTCTTTGTTTTTTAAATTCCAGGTTTTAACTGTATTAATCAGTTTAACCATATTTCGGGGATTTCCATCCATAAACTCTCCTGTGAGCTCACAATGTCTTTCTATGGTGTCAGAATCTTTACTGATTCCGAATGCAAAGAGACATCCTTTTTGTTCTGGTTGATGAGCATCATCCATTGCATGCTGAGCCTGCATAAAGGCGGTTACAAAAACCACAAAAAGTTCTCTATTGTCAATCATTTGCCCATGAGCAATCTGATTGGTTTCAGAAATAACACCTTTCCCCATATAAACACTTTGCCCATCTAATGAATGGTAAATGTGAAGGATTAATTTGGGGTCATTTTTAATTTTATTATAGACAAATTCTCCTGAAATTGCTGTAAGAATACGAATGGCGTATCGGCTTTTATCTCTAAAAGGTTCTGCTGCTAATGCGGCAATTTTACCGATTGTATTTACATCACGAAGTAATTGAGAATCGAAATTTAAAAACTTTATAAAATGATCCCATAGTAAATCATCTGAAAGTTTTTTTGATATTTCTTTATAGGTTGCCCCATATAAGGCAAATGCAGGAAGCTGATTGTAAAAAAATAATAAATCTTCTATAGAAGTAAGATTTTTACCGGCCTCTTCAAAATGAGAAACCAGAGCTACTTGCGCCATATCTTTATGATGTGGAAAAAGATATGAAATAGCCTCAATGTAATCATCAGCATCACTTAGTTTTATTTTTATTGCATCAGCGATGTTGGAAGAATTAATAGTTGCTTCAACTTCATTTATTATTGTTTTAGTTGGTTCTCTGTTGTAATTACGATATGGAATATTAATAGTCAATTCAATTTTCTTGTCTCTAATTCCCAAGTATGTATTATGAGTGAATTTTTGAGGGTTAATGTAACCTTTACTTGTATTTACCCATACTTTTCCTTCAATACGATCGAAAAATATATTTTGAAGTTTTAAATCCTTTAATTCAGGTTCTCGGATGATCAATGTTTCAATCATTTTTTCTTTCACCCTAACATTGTCAATTTTTGGGGGAGGGATTTCTTTTAGATTTATTTCTTCTTTTCCCGATGAAGAATCGATGAAATCTTTTTGTGCATCAAAGATGTAGGTGTTGAAATCCTGAGATGATGTTAATAATCTGAAAAGCTTTTCTTCATCAACCCATAAATTTGTGAAGAATGGCTCTATAGAATTAGAAATAATTTCCTCACCTTTCATTTCTGCCCAAATCCCTCTGCTTATTTTGTCAAAATCATCAATTTCATTTAAATATTCTTGAAAATTCATTTTTAATAATTTTAAAGATTAATAAAAGAGGCAGAGTACTAAACTCTGCCTCATTAAGTATGATTCAACAGAATTATTGAAGTGCTTGTTTTAAGTCAGATAAAGGAATCTGAGCAATAATTTCTTTAGGACTATCGTCTGTGGTCAATTGAAGGAACCCTTTATTTAATTCCATATTGTCGACAAATTTGTCACTTCCGGAGTTCAGTTGAGAATTTACAATTGAGAACTCAGTTTCCGTAACAACGTCAGAAGGTACTTCAAACTCATCAGGATTTTCCTGAGTAAATGGCAATGCTGTTAGGGTTTTTAATCCTACAGAATCTTCCTGCAAAATGTTCAGAGAAGTTGGAAGTGTTGTAATCCATGCTTTTCCTTGTTTTAAACCTAAAGGCTCACGCATTTCATCAACAATACTCATATACATTGGGTCTCCGATGACAGGAACTTCACCGCCATTCCAGATTCTTCCTGTTGTCATAAAGAATTGTACAGCATCTTCAAATCCTGGATTTACCGTTACAATTACTCTTGCCATACCTGACTGTAAGAAGTTTCGGAATAAAGGATCTGTACTTTCAGATAGATACATCGTTTGCCATTCATCGCGACTTGCCCAATAATATGGATAGAAAGTGTAGTCCATAATCGTCCATTCAAATGCCTGTTCCAAGAATTTTGCTAAAGCAGCATACTGATCAAGATTTTCGTCAAGAATAATACTGAATTCTTTCATTGACTGAGCTTTGTTGGTAAGGTCTCGGTTGCCAAGTGTATTGTTGTTAAGATAATCTTGAAGTAAAAAGGCAATACAGTTGTGCTTGATAATGACTCTTTCCATTTCACGATAAAAATTGGAAACCTGAACTTTGCTCTTTTGTTCTTCCTCTTCTGCTTTGGCTTTTTCTTCGGCTTCTTTTTGTCTTTCTAAAAAATCGGCATATGCAGCTTCGTAAGCTTGAATAATTGCGGTAAAGCTTTCCTGCTTCCAAACGTACATAAATTCATCTGATAGCTCACAGTTGAAAATAATATTATATTCACAAGATTCAAGATTTCTACCTCTGAAGCTAAATACTGTGTCATTTTTAACATAGGTTCCGCTAAATGTTCTTCTTCCCGAATTGCTTGACCCACCAAAGTTAAGAGGGAAATCTCCACCCGTGAAATTTGTGCAATACGCATCACTGTTGTGTAAAGAAGATTCTCTTACCAATATAAAATCAATACTTCCTGATTTTCCTACATAGTTTTGTGGGATCTGCATTAATCTGGTAAGTGGACCGAAATTATTTCGGGTGTTTGGTTTTTCATAAATCTGACCTTGTTTAACTGTTACATTTTTGTCAGGAAGTGCTGTAAGCTGAACCTTATATATATCTGCCCAATATCTTATTAATTCCTCTGTTGCTGATTTTGGATCAGACATTCTTTTAGGCTCAGGTGCTTTCCTAGGGTCAACAGGTTCTATGAAAGTGGTTGGTGTTTTTGTAAAAACGGTAGCTAATCTGTGAAGTTTTGCTGGCTCGGGAATCATGAATTCAAACATGGTGCGTTTACCGTAATTGTAGATCTGGTTTTTCATTTTCTTGTCTACCCATCTGTAAACTCCAACTACGTGTTTATCTCCATTTCTGTTATCAAAACCGTGTGCATTATTCTCTTCAAATTCTTCAATAATTTTTTCAATTCTTTCTTCAGCAACTTTAGTAAGAATTCTTTCTGTTGCTTTTTCGGTAATTTCCTGAGATTTTGCAATTGCTTGTCGTGTACTATTTTCTTTAGCGTTATTAGTCGCAAAACTACCTCCTACTTCATAAGGTACTTTATTACCTCCGCCATATCTAAAGTAAGCTTGTGCGTTGGTTTCCTGTTGAATAACATTAGCAACTTCAGACTGTAAATCATTTCTAGACGTAGTTGTTGTATCACTTAAACTTTCTCTTTCTGTAGATTTAGAAGTTGTAGTCTGTATTTCGCTTCTTCTTAATCTTCTTGTAGATTTTTGCTTAAACTCTTTTGCCATGACATTCTCAATATGAGTTACCTCACCCGGAACATAGGCATGAGTACTTTGTACAACCTTTAAATAATCTGCAATTCCCAATCTCTTTACCCCAAAATGCTTCGGAATAAAAGTTCCCGGTTTTGGAGTCGTTCCAGGTTCGGAAGGATTTTCAATTTCCTGTTTTGCTCTTTCGGTATATAAAATTCCTGTATAAGGCTCATCCATCGCAAAGCCGGAAAACTCCAGATTAGCTTCTTCACCGTTGTTGAAAAAGATTTTAATTCTTAATGTTCTGATGACTTTACCGAACTTATTAATCAACATAGATGGGAAAGTTACTTTATTACCCGCAACACTGATGTTGGAATAAGTTTCTTCATAAGTATTAAAGTCTGTAACAGCATAAATTTTTGCTGAAGCAGTTCCCCAAGTATTACTTTCTGCCTGATAATAGAATGTAACATAAGAATTGCTACCTGACTGCTGATTTGCTTTTAAATAATACGTTCTTGGAATTATATTAGATAATGTATTTGCAGAATTACTTACAGGAATCAATACGCCGCCTAGATTGGCATATACTCTTTCATTAAGAGAAGTTCTTTCAAATAAAAACTGGGTTTGAATACTTAGTCTTTCGTTTAATTCTTCAAAAACTTCCGCGTAAGTATCAATTTCGTCGTTCATTGAAACGGTTACTTCGCCTAATTGTAATTGTCTGTCTGAAATTACATTAATTGATGAGAAATCTAACTCTTTATCGTTTGCATCTGTAAAAATAGCAACGAATAGTTTTAAAGATTCTAATGAAAGTTTAGCTTTAAAATCCTCAAAATTCAATTCATCCCTGTATTCGAAAGTAAATGGAGGAACGTTTAATTCACCCAATTCTGCATACCAGGCACGAATTTCTTCTTCAGAGGTTTCTTCGGTAATTTTAGCTTCTATTTCTTCCAGCTTTCTGTTATATTCATCGATCTCAGATTGATATTTTCCTAAATACTCTTTATAAGCAGTCTCGTAAGCTTTGTTTTTAATCTTATAATAAGCTTTTTGTGTTTTTTCTAATTCCGTCTTAAGTTTTTCTAAACTTTGCTTCTCTAAGCTGATGCCTGATAATTCTGAGATTTTTTCACCTTCTGTTTTCAGCTGTTCCTGAATCGCTACAGGAAGTTGTTGTGCATTAATGGCATCGTCAGAAGCTACCGCAGATCTTCCAACGGTAAATGATCTATTGGTTACTAAAGTTGATCCCGAATTATCGGTTCCGTCACCAAAAAACCTTACTGGAAGAACTACTTTTGCTTCCTGTGCTTTGGCCATCAAATCTTCACCATTGATTTTTTTAAGCTCTTCAGTTGGTGATAATTGACGAACATATCCTAAATGTATCGCTTTTAATACATGAATAATTGCTTCTTTCACATAAAAATCGCTTTGCATTACAGTTTGGAACATTAGATTATCCCATAAAGATTCATACTGTTCTTTTGTAATACTGTCGTATATGGTTACAGAATCATTTTTGTCCTGATCTGAGAGGTGTTCTCTTTTCGCAATTTTTCTCCCGAGTTTTAATGCTTCGGGAAAAGCACTTTCTACCTGGCTTTCTTTTGCAAGCGCTGTTGTAAAAGATTTTGCGGCACGTTCCATTGACTGGAATTTAGCTAAAGCAGAATCTGTTTCTGAAACCTGATTGCTGAAAAAACTGGATATATCTGTAGGACGATGAATAAATCCTAAATTGTCTGTTTGAGTTTCTGTAAGCTGAGGGTTTCTTAAACTTACAAATCTAAAAAGCGTTTGTGATGCGTTGTTATTTGTGTTCATATTATTTGTTGATTTATAATTAATAATTCCTTCTCCAATGGAGGATTCTCCAACAGTAAAAGGTGTTGGTTTTGCTGAGGTATTATTTGTTGACATAAGAGTCTGGGTTTAAATTTTTTTGTATAGTTTGTGTCAGGTATGCATTGTATTTTAATTTACCTGCTTGTACGTCTATATCGTTATGATTAGAACTAAAAATCTAATGAGTATAGTAATACGATTGGTATTGGTAAACTTTCGCTACCTAAATACTTTAATGTTGACTGTCAAAGTGTTCTTTCCAAGACAAGTAAGACTAGAAATTTGTTTTTCGTTTTTATTTGTTTAAAAACCTGGGGATATTTTAGCTGTGACTAAAATTTTTAATTAATCCGCTCCTAAAGCAAAAACAAAAGATTGCTTGATTAAACCTCCTGTTATAACTGCATCAGTTTTGTTAATAAAAAGCAAATCATTACCGTCAGTCTTGATGATTATATCGGTATAGAAATAATTCACAATGTCAGTAATCATTGGATGTACGATAAAAGAAGTTTTCAAATCAAAAGGTAAAATAGTTGAAAACGATTCATCTACTTGAAGTTCACCTACAGTAATATCGACATGAATATTCATAAACTCACCACGTTTTTCATATCTTATCTTACCTGTTAAACCGTTACTTCCAGCTAAAACGATTTCTTCTATTGGTGTGGTAAAATTAGCAATAGCATCATCAACATACTTTTTTTGAACATAATCTAAAGCTGTAATATTAGCAGTATAATCATAATCCCCTGTTAAACCACGCGCTGCTACTCCTCCTTCAACAGTCGCTATTCTTATTAAACCCTCTCTTACATATATTTCTGAATAATTACCAGTACTTGCAATATTACTACTTCTTAATACAACAGCATCACTACTAACTCTTACAGAGTTTCTAAACATAGGTGTAATAGAATACAATTCAGAAGAATCTGCAACAAATTCTAATTTACTTTGATAATCTCCACTACCAGATATAAAATTAGTATAACTTAAAGCTATGTTACCAGTTAAAGGTTTACCAATTTCTGTTCCTGATAACGGTAAATAGCTTAAAGTTGATGTAGCATTATCAACATAACCTTTATCTACTAAACTTCTGTCAACAAATTTAGATGAATAATCATCTCCATAAGTCAAAGCTGAATCAGCTTTCAGTTTAATAATACTGCTTGTTGAATTTGTTTTATCAGTGACATAAAATTGAACCTGACCACTTTGCGTTTCTATCTGTTGTGCGACTTGGTAATTAGAGCTGTTATAATTACTGCTTATACCTTGTATTCCAAATTGGGTGAATGCAGAGTACCCTATATCATCACGAATAAAACCAAAGTTTACTTGTCCTTGTACAGTTGAAAGTTGTATTGTATTATTACCTTCCAGATTAGTCGCTGTATCTCCATTATTTATCACATCTGTAAGAGCTACATTTGGAGTAGATTGAGAAATCGCATTATCAACATAACCTTTATCTACTAAATTTCTTTCTCCAAACTCTGGTCTTTGAGCGTAATCTTCATGGTATAACAATCCCCCTCCATCGAGCGTGATTCTTGTTAAAGTGTTTTCGATCCCATTAAATTTTTCTAACTTTATATCATTAGAACCAACACCTAACGACGTATAACTTCCTGAGTCAGCATCCGCGTAATATGCACCAAAACTAGTGTTTGGATCTAACATTATTGTGTTAATATCACCTCCTACCGCATAGGTTCCATTTTCTAAAACGTTTTGAAGTGTATTGTTACTATCAACATACCCCTTATCTACCAACGTTCTATCTGTATACCTACTTGAATAATCTTCATTATATTTCAAAAGTTCAAGAGAATCAAATGTTAATGAAGCATGTAAATCATCTTTCTGAGATGATAATACTATAAAACTAGGCGTTTGATTAAAATTTGTTCCTTTAGGATTACCATTATTCTGTGTAGAGTCAAAGGAAATATAAGCTGGAGCCTGATTTAAAGTAGAACTAAGACCACTCCATGAATCTGATAAACTAGATGATACGATACCGTTAACAATATCTATTGCTATTAGGTTTTCTGCGTTAGGACTAGTAGCACTATTACCATTTTCTAAAACAGTTTGTAAATTAATAGTTGATAAATCTATTATTCCAGAAAGTTTATCCCAGCCTGGTTCGCCTGTATTGTTCAAGTCGAGGACATAAACATAATTATCACCTGTTTCAATAACATTATAAACATCACCTTCTGTCATGCTTGTCATAAAATCTAAATCAGTTTTAGTTCCAACAGATCCTTTAATTTTATAAAGACCTGCAGTTTCTAAAGGCAGTTTTTCACCTTTGTGCCAATACGAGTCTTGCCATTCCCAGAATTCTTCCTGTGTAGGTTTGTCACCATTTTCGAATAATTTTTTTAATTCTTCTTTTGATTTCATTTTGTATTTTTTTGTTTTTAAGATTAAAATTTTGAAGTCTCTTTTTATTAGATTTACTTCAGGTTTTAGCCTTGTTTTTTAAGGTGGTTTCCGGCAAAGGACTTCCACCCTTATTTAATTTTCAATCATTTTATTGTGTTTTTTAATTGTTGTTTTAAACATAGCTCTAGCTGTTCGGCATTTTGACAATGCTGAATACAAAAGATATTTTCGTGAAATTTATATAAGGAGTTGTGTTGTTTGGTATATTAAATTTAAGACCTCACAACGACAGAACTTGACGTATTTAAGAATTAAATGTCATTCTTATTCGTTTCAAATTCTTCCTCCAGAATGTCATTTTCAAAATCTTCTCTGAAGAAATTTTCAATATCATCAAGGTAATTTTCGTAGTCGATTTCTGTGTTTTCGATATCAGTCCAGCTAACGGTGTAAAGATCCTGATTAAAAGAGATGTCAGAATTGTGATTTGGTGTTTCCATACTTTGTGTTTTTAGTGCTTTTTGAGCGTATTTTAGGCTGTTCAACATTGTTTAAATGTCGAATTTAAAAGGTTTTCTAAAAGTTTTTGAGATTTTCTTGTGCCTTTGTTTATTACAAATCTAATTGGGAAGAACGACAAAACTTGACGTGTTTTTAAATTTTTAAATTTAATTTTTGTTGTTCAATTATAATAGAATAAGCTTATAATGATTGATTATAATCTTAAAAGCTTATATTTTGTTCTTAATGAGTTTTTGTACAATTTGATTTAAAACATCTCTGTTGTCATCAATATAACCCAATCCTGCCTGAATTAAATTTTCAATATTTGATCTTCTTACATTATCCATCGCAGGAGAAGCATTCTTCAACGAAGGATTTAGGCGATAATAGTTTTTCTGATTTCTAGATCCTAAAGTATTAAACATCTGACAAAGCTGATAATCTACCGTTTCTGCATTAGCAGACATCAGAATATCAATAATCGGAGTGACCCAACCCAGCTTTCCTGCTTTTTCCATTTTTTTGAAAGAATAGCGTTTTGATTCAATTCCGGTTCCGATGGAAATAATAATCATATCATTTACAGTCGGATAATTGGTTTTCTGATGGTTTTTTAATACTGCTGCGAAGGGAGTTTTTCTTGCTTCCGCATAAGCACAAAGTGTAGGGTTATTGGCAAACATTCCACCGTCAATCAAACTAAAGATCTGTCCGTACATCGATTTAATCTGAACCGGAGTAAAATAAGTTGGCGCCGCGGAAGTCGCTCTGCAAACATCTTTCACGTAAAAATTATCCGTACTTAAATTTGCTTTCCAGGAATTAAATAATTTTGCTCTTCTGTTTTCTATATCATAGCTAGTTATTAAGCAGGGTTTTATCAGTTCTTTTAATTCTAAATTCCCAAAAAATTCGTTGAGATTTTTTTCAAGGGCTTCTTGAGAAATTTTTTCATTCAATAATCCAAATGGGTTGATCAGTTTTTCCCAAAAAGAAACCTGAAATATATCGCCACCTTTTTCGGAATACAATTCCAGACCTTTCTGAATAGAATATTTTGCTTTTCTGTGTTCGTCTGGACACAAAATAATCGCTGCAATCAATGCTCCCGTGCTGCTTCCTGCAACCAGATCAAAATAATCCCCAAGCTTAGCGCTCGGTTTATCATGAATCTGCAGCTGCTCTTCTATGTAGCGTAAAATAATGCAGGTAATAATGCCTCTTATTCCGCCTCCATCTAAAGAAAGTAGGGTTGTCTTTTTCATTTTTCTACTGTTATTTTGGTAGAATAAAGATAAGAGCGGGAGGCGACAGAACTTGACGTGTTAAATGAAAATTAGTAAATCTTATAGAGAAATATGTAAAGTTTTTTATGTAAATAATAACCTCTTATTTAGGTTATTTGTTGGGTACGATTAAATTAATTTAAAGATTATTATTTCGACTTATTCTCATTTCTATATTCTCTTATTTGCAGTGTATCATCAAAAATCACAATGCGGTAGTTATTTTTCTCATCTTTTTTATCTAAAACATAGATGTCGTAATAAACCTGCGTTGGATCTTCGTATCTATGGTTTACTCTTCTTGCAATAGCTTGTCGGGTATCATAGATGTCTATTCCTTTGGTTTCTAACAGAAACTCTCTAATGTCTGCAAAGCTGTGCTTGAATTTTTCTTCGTAGTTGGTTATTTTAATAATCTTTCCACTCTCGTCATATTCATAGCTTTTGTTTATGGGTTCTAATCTGAATGTTTGCGACCACGCTATTAGCTGTCCTTTAAAATTATATCCTTTACGGATTACAAAAGGATTCCATTTTTTTGAGATTTCTTCTGCGTAATATTTTAAAGAATCTGGAGAATCTCTTTCAGGTTTGTCGCTCAACTGTCTGATATTTCTTCCATTTTCAACAAATTCATAATTTGGTGATCCGTATTTGTCTTTTTTCTCTTCAAATCTTTTAATATCAAAACGAGAACTATCTAGTGCAGGTTTTTCTTCTGCTATTATTTTTGCATTTTTA
>Ga0157373_10000066_pt1 | contig 92922 bp, 83 predicted proteins | sample C65metaG_FD_113460 | JGI IMG/M metagenome (GOLD analysis project Ga0157373, IMG submission 113460) | Corn rhizosphere microbial communities from Kellogg Biological Station, Michigan, USA - C6-5 metaG | ecosystem: Host-associated > Plants > Roots > Rhizosphere > Soil | place: USA: Michigan...
TCATTACTTAATTGAACAGCTTTGGTTTTAAAAGCTGGATCGTAGATTTTTCGCTCTCGTTTCATAAGTTAAAATTAAGGTTTTATGCTTAACTTGAACTGGACGCTAAATTAGGATATCCAATATGGTGCATTATGCGATTTATACTGAAAATGAATGCATTGACATAGTTGTAGAAGTTGATAATATACCAAAGTTGTATAAATAGAATTTGAGCAAGAGCCCCGCTGCGCAAAGTCTGTAACTTTGAGCAGATAAATAAAGAAACCCATCGCAATTGCGGTGGGTTTATTATTTTCATTCCTGCATTAAGTTAGCAAGATTATCTTTCTTTTTTTTCTTAGAGATCGCAATATCGATCATTTTAAGGAGGGTTTCCTTCTCGTCCTTATCCAATGTATCGATGAGCTTTACTTTTTCGAGAATAGAAATATTAATCTCATCATCTGAAATAGTAGGTTTTTTAACAAGCCCACCGATCTCGCGGATTTATAATCCCTGATTAGATAATAAAACCCTCGCAAAATGCGAGGGTTTTATTATCTAATGTTCTGTTTTGTATACGAAAACAGACTAAAGCATCGGCAATATTTTTAAATTTACCTTTATTCCATATTTCTCAATTTCACTTCTTTCTTGAGATAGGTTTTAAAATCTTCGGCAAACATTCCGATGTAAGTTCCTTTTTTAAGATCTCTGTTGACCCCTGTTTTGCCTAAAATTACAGATCCGCTTTCAATGGTATTCCCGGAAGCAATACCAGCCTGCCCCCACAATGTGACCTCATCACCAATGATACAGCATCCTGCAATGCCAACCTGAGATGCAATCAGACATCTTTTACCAATCACGGTATCGTGACCGATCTGAATCTGATTATCTAAAACTGAACCTTCACCAATGATCGTAGAATCTGTAACTCCCCTATCGATGGTACAACCGTTGCCTATTTCTACATTATTTTCAATAATTACATCTCCTACAGAGATTAGGCGGTCGAAATTTCCGTTGAGTTTTCTGTAATAAAATGCATCACCACCCAAAACAGTATTAGATTGAATAACAACATTATCGCCAATCACTGTTCTGTCGCCAATCACAACGTTTGGAAAAATCAAAGTATTTTTTCCGATGGTAATATTATTTCCTAAAACTGCTGAAGGATGAATTTTTGTACCCTCGCCAATTTCAACATCATGAAGGGTTTCTGTAAAATTGTAAATTCTTGTGAAATGGGTATTGATCTTATTAAAATCCCTGAAGGGATCATCCGAGATCAAAAGCGCCTTGCCTTCCGGGCAGTCTACTTCTTTATCGATTAAGATAATGGTTGCTGCAGAATTTAAAGCTTTATCGTAATATTTTGGGTGGTTCACGAATACAATTTCACCAGATTTTACTCTGTGAATTTCATTTGTTCCCAATACTTCAAAGTCTTCAGAGCCAATAAATTTTGCTCCGATAAGATCTGCAATGGTTTTAAGTTGCTGTGGCTGATGAAACGTCATATTTTTAAATGATGTTTTAATTTTCAACCGTGTCAAGGTTTGAAACCTTGACACGGTTTTTATGATCTTTTAATTTCGTCAAAATCTGATGTTCTGACAAATTTTATTTTTCTGTCTACATTGCAGCCCGACCTGAGTGGAGCTCTTTTTGCCGAAGCGAAGCGGAGGCAAAAAAGCGGGAACGGAGGGCGGAAAAAGCTGCCATAAAAGATAAAAGAGGCTCTTGAACATCGCCAAAAAGCTTTTATAATAAGAAAGCTGAAAACTTCACGCTTCCAGCTTTCTGCAATATTTATTTTACTCTTTCTAAGTAAGAACCGTCTTCTGTGCTTACTTTGATTTTGTCACCCGGCTCGATAAACAAAGGAACCATTACTCGAGCTCCTGTTTCAACGATTGCGTTTTTCAGGGCATTGGTAGCAGTGTTTCCTTTCACTCCCGGATCAGCTTCTATAACTTCTAAATAAACTGATTGTGGAAGCTCGGCAGAAAGCGGAGTTTCGTCAGCTTCTTTCAAAATAATTGTCACTTCTTCACCTGCTTTCATCAGGTTTGAGTTTTCAATCATTTCTTTGTTTAAGTATAACTGAGAGAAATCTTCGTTATTCATAAAGTGGAAACCATTCTCGTCATCATAAAGATATTGGAATTTTCTCGTGATTACCTTTACCTCATCAATTTTGTGACCTGCAGAAAAAGTGTTATCAAGAACTTTTCCGTTGGTTACTGATTTCATTTTTGTTCTTACGAAAGCAGGACCTTTCCCTGGTTTTACGTGAAGAAACTCAATAATTTTGAAAATATCATTGCTGAATTCGATGCAAAGACCTTTTCTGATATCGTTACTTGTTGCCATTAATTTTTATATTATTTTCTTATTTTGATTTGTAGACCTGAAGACTCAGAACTTTCCGTCCCAACATATCCATCGCATCAACTCTCGGTTTGTAGAATGTTCCTGCATCCGTAGAACTTACAGAACGATTGTTTATAACCGTATTGAAATTGATGGTATTAATTAAAAGCTGGTTTAAATTTTTATTTACTTCCGAAGAATTATTTAGTTCTGAATTTAAATTTGAAAAAGATTTCTTTGAATTGATCAGAATAGAATTTACATTTTTTATCGCCAGTGAATCATTAATCTCTGAAGACAAATTCCTTTTCTGTTGAGAAAAAGCAAATGCTGATAACGCTGTAAAAATCAAAACTAAAATTTTCATTATTTCAAATTTAAGATTATTCTTTACCGGTTCCGTATCCTTTTACGATACCTCTTGGTGAGTTTTGGATAAATTGAAGAATTTCGTCTCTTTCAGCAGTAGGAAGCATTTCTTTTTCGATGTGCGAAACGGCTTGTGAAACATTCATTTTCATCTGAAAAATAGCTCTGTAAATTTTTTGAATTTCGAAGATTTTCTCATTTGTAAATCCTCTTCTTCGTAACCCTACAGAATTTATCCCCGCGTATGACATCGGTTCTCTCGCCACTTTTACATAAGGCGGAATATCTTTTCTCACCAAAGTACCTCCTGAAATCATTACATGCTTTCCGATTTTACCAAACTGATGCACGGCAGATAAGCCACCCATTACAGTGTAATCGCCAATCTCAACATGTCCTGCAATACCGCAACCGTTTACAATGATTACATGATCGCCAATTACACAGTCGTGTGCAATGTGAGACGTTGCCATAATCAGACAGTTAGCTCCAATTTTTGTAAAACCTAAAGCTTTGGTACCTCTGTTAACCGTTACACATTCTCTGATTGTGGTATCATCTCCAATGATGGTCTGTGTATCTTCACCGTCGAATTTTAGATCCTGAGGAATTGCAGAAATTACAGTTCCAGGGAAGATTCTGCAATTTTTACCGATTCTGGCACCATCCATAATGGTTACGTTTGAGCCAATCCAGGTTCCCTCTCCTATCTCAACATCACCAGCAATGGTAGTGAATGGTTCTACTACAACATTTTTGCTGATTTTTGCACGCTTATCAACGGCCGCTAATTGATGAATCATTTAATCAATTTTATTTTTTGCAACTTGAGCCATCAATTCTGCTTCTACTGCTACAGTATCACCAACATATCCGTATCCCTGCATGTGAACAATACCTCTTCTGATTGGCTCTATTAACTCAATTTTGAAAATCATTGTATCACCGGGAACAACTTTTCTTTTGAATTTTACCTTATCTATTTTGATGAAGTATGTAGAGTAATTTTCAGGATCCGGAACGCTTGCCAAAACCAGGATTCCTCCTGTTTGTGCTAAAGCTTCCACTTGTAAAACTCCAGGCATTACTGGCTCTTTAGGAAAATGCCCAACGAAGAAAGGTTCATTCATTGTTACATTTTTCAAACCTACCACATGAGAATCAGAAAGCTCAAGAATTTTGTCGATCAATAAAAAAGGAGGTCTGTGAGGCATCAACTTCATGATTCCGTTGATGTCGAAAACAGGCTCTTTCGTTAAATCAAACTCAGGAACGTTTTTCTTTTTCTGTAGTTTCCACTGACGGTTTAGCTTTTTCGCAAATTGAGTATTTACAAAATGTCCTGGTTTATTGGCAATAACTTTCCCTTTAATCTTCACACCTGTTAAAGCTAAATCACCAATTACATCTAATAATTTGTGTCTTGCAGCCTCGTTTGGATAGTTTAAAGTTAAATTATCTAAAATTCCATTGGGTCTAATCGATACGTGATCTTTACCGAACGCTTTCTTCAGCTTTTCTGTAGTTTCAGGAGTAAGATCTTTATCAACGTAAACAATAGCGTTAGAAATATCTCCACCTTTGATCAAACCATGATCTAAAAGCATTTCTAATTCATGCAAAAAGCTGAACGTTCTTGCAGAAGAAATTTCTTCTTTAAATTCTGAAATATTTTTAAGAGTAGCATTCTGAGTTCCTAAAACTTTAGTTCCAAAATCTACCATTGTCGTCACCTCATACGTATCTGAAGGGATAATTGTAATTTCTGAACCAGTTGCAGGGTCGCTGTAGCTCAATACTTCTTTTACAACAAGATATTCTCTTGCCACAGTTTGCTCCACGATACCTACACTTTCGATTGCTTCAACAAAAAACTTTGAAGAGCCGTCTAAAATAGGAGGCTCTGAAGCATCCATTTCTAAAACAGCATTGTCGATATCACAACCCACCAAGGCAGCTAAAAGATGCTCACAAGTATTGATTTTAACGCCCAATTTTTCCAAAGTAGTTCCTCTTTCTGTAGCCACGACGTAATTTACGTCTGCTTCTACATGAGGTCGCCCTTCAAGATCAGTTCGTACGAAAACAAAACCTGTATTTTCTTTTGCAGGTTTAATGGTTAATTTTACTTCTTTACCAGTATGAAGACCTATTCCAGAAAGAGTAACCTCTTCCTGAAGGGTTTTTTGCATATCACTCATTAGTATGATCTTTTGAGTTATTCTCAAGATTATTTATTCTTTTTGCAAGTTCAGGAAGGTTCCTGAAATGCACGTAGCTTCGAAGATAGTCATTATAACTGATCGCAGGAGAACCATAAACGGTATCTTTATCATTAACGCTGGAATTCACTCCACTCTGCGCCTGAATTTTCACCTGGCTTCCTATCTTTATATGACCAACGATGCCAACCTGACCGCCAATCTGGTTCCAATCTCCAATAGTTGTGGAGCCTGCAATTCCCGCCTGCGCAGCAATTACATTGTTTGCACCAATCTTTACGTTGTGTGCAATCTGAATCAGATTATCGATTTTTGTACCTTTTCCGATAGTGGTAGAGCCTATTGTAGCTCTGTCGATACTGCAGTTAGAACCTATTTCCACATTATCTTCAATAATAACATTTCCTAACTGAGGAATTTTTTGGAAACCTTCCGTTGTTGGCTGAAAACCAAATCCGTCACCACCAATTACGGTATTGGAATGTATTACACAGTTATCACCAATAATGCAGTAATCATAAATTCTTGCACCACTGTCTATCTTACAGTTTTTACCGACTTTCACGCCCTTACCAATATAGACTTGCGGAAATATCTGTGAACCTTCACCGATTTTTGCCTTTTCTGAAACATAGGTAAAAGCGCCGATATACACTTTATCTCCTATTACAGCAGTGTCGTGAATGGAAGATCCATCTTCTACCCCTTCTTTTTTGCCTTGCATTTCCTGATACAGATTCATTAAAACCTGAAAAGAAAGATAGGCATCTTTTACAGCTATAATTGTAGGATTATATTGATCTTTGTTGATAAGGGTCTCGGTAACAATAAGAACCGAACATTGCGAAGTCTCTAAATGATGCGTAAAACGATCTTGCGCAACAAAAGAAAGATGGCCGGATTCTCCGCTCTCAATCGGTGAAACTCCGGTAATAAGTGCGTTTTCGTCACCTATAATTTTCCCGTCAATAAAACTTGCAATTTGCGAAGCTGTAAATTCCATATTCTGCAAAGATAAGAAATTCTGTTATTCGCAAACATTTTTTAGTTTATGGAATATCGATTTTAATATTATTTAAGAAAATTTAGTGTCACATTCTCGGAAATGCGAGGATATATCTTTTCGTCTTGTGAACGATGAGGCCAGACAAAAGCTGATCTTCCGACTCATCCAATTTTAAGACTTTTCCGCTTTTTTGAAGAAGGTAAATCGGCTGTTTTTCTGTATCATACGGAAGCAGACTTCTTGTAATTTGATGTACCAATTCGTCACCATTATCAATTCCAAAAAAATCATTGGTGTTTTGTATCTTTTCGTCAAAAAACTTTTCGTCAAAAGGATGAGATGAGATAATAGTTTTCGGAAAATTGCGCTGAATGACGCATTTGCACCAGTAAGAAAGAACAAAATCTTCTGACTTCTGCCATAATTTCATCGCCTGAACAACATCATTATCGTCAAGCTGTGTAAAACGCTCAACATCTTCGTCGGTAGCTGCACTTTTTCCTCTGTGTAAAAAATATTTCAAATTTTCAGTGGCCGGTAAATCGACACCTTCTGAAACCAGATATTTTGCTCTTTCAAGGATTTTTACCAAAATAAATTCTGCCAACGCCGAAGTTTTATGATAATATACCTGCCAATACATAAACATTCTTGCTGTCAAGAAGTTTTCAATAGAATAAACACCTTTCGCATCGATGACCAATTCTTCCTCGCAAACATTCATCATTGAAATAATCCTTTGTGTATTGATATTCCCTTCTGAAACTCCCGTGAAAAAGCTGTCTCTGTTTAAATAATCTAAACGATCAACATCCAGTTGTGAGCTGATGAGCTGATTAAAGAATTTTCTGTGATATTTCCCCTGAAACATTTCTATCGCTGTCGATAATTGTCCGCCAAATTCATCATTCAGTCTATTCATTAATAATAATGAAAGGTTTTCGTGATGCCAGTCATCCATCAACATGCTTTCCAGGGCATGAGAAAACGGACCGTGACCAATATCGTGCATTAAGATCGCCAACATTGCTCCTTTCTCCTCTTCCTCAGATATCTTGATCCCTTTCTGCTTTAAAGTTTCCAAAGCAGTAAACATCAGATGCATCGCACCAATAGCGTGATGAAATCTTGTGTGGGTTGCTCCGGGGAAAATTAAATTCAAAAGTCCGGTTTGTGAAATTCTTCTTAATCTTTGAAAATATGGATGTTCGATAACATCAAATAAGATTTCGTGAGGGATTTTTATGAAACCGTGTACAGGGTCGTTGATAATTTTAAGCTTATTCTGCATGGAAAAATTCTGAGACTATTGCAAAATTAGGTTTTTAAAGTCAATTCTAAGAAACCAGGCGATTATTATTTAGAATATAAACATTAAAATTTGTTTATAAATCGTCGTATTTATCTTATCTTCATGAAATAATTTGAGATAAAAATCTTTAACTAAGATTTAACTTTTAAGCCTCTTAATTTGTGAGGTTTTATAAAGTTTTGGTCACAGTTTTGATACATATCCCGCATAAAAAATAAACTTGTATGTCAAACAAAATATTATGGATTGATGATGAAATAGATTTACTAAAACCTCATATCGTTTTCCTGGAAAAGAAGGGTTACATCGTAACTCCTGTGAACAATGTAAATGAAGCTTTAGAACTTATTGATTCTGAAAAATTCGATTTAACCTTAATCGATGAAAATATGCCGGGAATCTCCGGTCTGGAAGCTATCCCGATGATTAAAGATAAAGATAATTCTTTGAAAATCGTGATGGTAACCAAAAGTGAGGAAGAGCACATCATGGAAGAAGCGATCGGCTCGCAGATTGCAGATTATATTTTAAAACCTGTAAACCCAAATCAGATTTTACTTTCGTTGAAAAAAAACCTTCAGGAAGATAACTTGGTAGAGCAGAAAACTATTTTGCAGTATCAGCAGGAATTCAGAAACCTTTCTATGGAACTTTCTTACCTGAGAACATATCAGGATTGGGCAGAATATTATAAAAAAATCGTGAATTGGGAACTTAAATTTGATAAAGTTGCTGATAACGAATTTGCAGACCTTCTGCAGTCACAGAAAGAGGAAGCCAATATTCAGTTTGCTAAATTTATCGAAAACAATTACGAAGACTGGTTGAACGGTTCGGATAAGCCAATGATGAGCCACACCTTATTTAAAGATAAAATAAAGACTGAGGTTGAGAAAGACAAAGTACTACTTTTAATGGTCGATAATTTACGATATGACCAATGGAAAGTGATTGAGCCTCTTTTTACCAAATATTACAATAAAGTTTCAGAAGATTATTATTACAGTATTCTTCCGACCGCTACACAATACGCTAGAAATTCATTCTTTGCAGGTCTTTTGCCTTCAGAAATTGAAAAACGTTTCCCGGACAAATGGTTTAATGATAATGAGGAAGGAAACAAAAACGAATTTGAGCGCGACTTCCTGGAAGATCAGATGAAAAGAGTTGGTTTAAGTTCTAAATCGATGAAATATCTTAAAGTTCTGAATGCAGATTTTGAAAGAAAAATCTACGATGACTTTAATCAGCACAAAAACAATGATCTTTTAGTTATCGTTTACAACTTTATCGATATTCTTTCGCATGCAAAAACCGATAATCATATTGTTGATCAGTTGATCAGAGATGATAAAACGTTCAGATCGTTAACATCGAATTGGTTTGAGAATTCATCTTTAATTAAAATTATTAAACTTGCTGCAGAAAACGGATTCAAACTGGTGATTACAACCGATCACGGAACTGTTTATGTAAAAAAGCCTAGCCGCGTCGTTGGTGACAGAGAAACCTCAACAAACATCCGTTACAAAACCGGAAAAAGCTTAACGTACGATGATAAAGATGTATGGGCAGTGAGCAATCCTGAAAAACTGTTTTTACCTAAAGGAAACCTAAGCTCTAAATATATTTTTGCCAAAAACAATACATTTCTAGCCTATCCTAAAAACTACAATCACTTTGTAAATTACTATAAAGAGACTTATCAGCACGGTGGAATTTCTTTGGAAGAATGCATCATTCCTATAAGTATTCTGGAACCTAAATAAAGTTTTAAGCATCAAAAATAATAAAAGCCTCTTCATAATTTGAAGAGGCTAAAACCATTATATGGATTAGTAATAATGATTTATGAAAAAAAAACTACTTTTTAATTATTTTATAAACTCTCGCTTGTTGCTTTGAGATTACCTTCACCAAATACACCCCTGCTTTCAACTGTGATATATTGAGTTCTGCATTCGCAGAATTTGGCTGAAAATCTAATAATCTCTGACCTGCAAAATTTGTAATTTCTACTTTTTCGATTGCATTTTTGGCAGTGATATTTAGAATCCCGTTGGTAGGATTTGGTGATAATGTCAATTCAGGAATTGCTTCAACATCATGTACTCCCAAAGTTACCGACTGACAAGAAGATGTTTGTGTACAACCTGCAAGCGTAACAATTACCGCATAATTTCCTGCAACAGTAGGTGTGAAAGACTGCGTAGTCACCCCAACCGGAGCATTTCCGTTGCTACAATTGACCCACTGATAAGTTGCGCCCGCTTGTGCAGCAGTCAATGTAGATCCAGAAACAGTAACTGTATTATTGATATTTACCGCTCCAAGTGTTGAAGATCCTGCAATATAATTTGAAGCAGTTCCGTTTAAAGCAAAACTATTTAAAGTACCGGTATAAGAACCTACAGAACTAGCAATAGAAGTTACAGTACTATTATTTGAGTTAACCGTTCCTTCATTCATTTTAAAATAGGCCTTTAGATTTGCTGGCGGCGTACAAAATTCATAATTTTTATTTGCCTGAATTTCCGCGAGTGTAAGAGCTTTATCCCAAACACGCACTTCATCGATACTTCCATTGAAAAAGCCACCGAGACTTGGGACAATTCTTCTACCAATAATCATATTGGTAAGCGCTACAGTATTTGTTGTTGTACTAATATTTCCTTCGGTGTCTAAATTACCGTCTACATACAATTTATATTTATTGGTAGATAAGCTGTTATCATAGGTTACGGCAATGTGATGCCAGTTTCCGTCATTAAGAGTAACTGTACCGTTTACTCCGCCGCCTTTGTTTTCAATCCTTAACTTATACAATCCGCTCACGTTATTAATTCTTACCGTAAATCTTCCTCCGTTTACATTATCAGATCCCCAAGTTGCTACCAGATTTTCTCCAGCAGTAGTTGTGGGTAATTTTATCCACGCTTCTACTGTACGGGGTGCATTTCCTAAAACGCCGGGATAGTTGGTTTGGATATAATCATCTGTTCCGTCAAAATTAAGAGCATTTTGTTGGGCATTAAATCCCGAAGCCGATCCTAATAAGACAGTAAATAATGTTGCAAATTTTAATTTGCTCGTAAGTAGATTTTTATGCATACTGAAATAATTTTGTTTTGCTAAAGTACATCTCGTGGGAAAAGCAGAAAAGCACTCTCGTTGCAAAAACTATCAATTTCGTTGCAAACGTCTGTTTCAGTGGTATGTATTGGGTGTTTTACCAAAATACTCTTTAAAACATTTGGTAAAATAAGACGGACTATTAAATCCTGTCATGTAAGCAACTTCAGAAATACTGTAATTTTGCTTTAATAATTCTGCAGCTTTCTTAAGCCTGTAAATTTTAATGATTTCTCCTGTCGGAATATTGAACATCATCTTTACTTTACGGTGAAGGCTCGTTCTGCTCATCGATAATTCGGATGCCAACTCGTCTACGCTAAAATCGCTATTATCTAAATTTTCGGCTATGATTTCATAAATTCTGTTGAGAAATTCTTTGTGCAGTTTATCTGTAGAATCAGGTTTGGTTTCGGGTGCTGTAATATTTGTTTCTGGTTGCAAAAGCTGTTTCTGAAAATATTCATATTGACGATTTTGTAAATTGAGCAGATTTTCTATTCTTAATTTCAACTCTTCTACGCTGAAAGGTTTTACAACATAATCGTTGGCTCCAAGAGAAAGACCTTCAAGCTTACTTTCGGCATCGGCTTTTGCGGTTAGCATAATAATAGGAATGTGATTGATGGTAACATCAGATTTTAGGGCTTTGCAAAACTCAAAACCATCCATTTCGCTCATTGCAACATCACTTACAATAAGATTGGGCATTTTTTCCAGAGTAATTTCTAATGCTTTCTTTCCGTTTTCTGCAGTTAAAACATGATATAACCCAGCTAAATTTCCTGCAATAAACTGCGCCAATTCTTCGTGATCTTCCACAATAAGAATCGTCGCTTTTTCTTCTGAATTTTCTTGATGCTCTGCTTTTTCAGCCAATTGATCTTTTTGAGCCTCAAAAGAAAGCCAAACCGAAAATGTAGTTCCGGAAGGATTTTGCGTAGAACTTGTCATATTAATTGTTCCGTGATGCAGATCTACCAATTCTTTCACAAGCGAAAGCCCCAAACCATTGCCCTGCAATTGATCCTGATTAGAACCTTTAAAATATCTTTCAAAAATCTCTGTCTGTTCATCTTCCGGAATTCCCGCCCCGGAATCAATAACCTGAATGGATAAACCATTGATATCTTTATCTACTTTCACCGTAATTGTATCTCCATTTTTACAAAACTTAATGGAATTCGAAATCAAATTATATAAAATCCGGTCTAAAGTGTTGATTGAAAACAAAAATTCGGCTTTATCCGGAGATTCTAAACTGAGCGCAATTCCTTTTTCGGAAGCCGTTTCCAAAAAGGCATTTACAAGATTAGAAATAACAGGAACGACATCTCCCCAGACAAAATGAGGCTTCAAAACTCCTGCTTCAAGCTTTGCCACGTCAATCAGCTGATCTGTAAGCTGTATAAGGCTGTTTGTATTTTTCTTTATCGTTCCAAACAATATCTCTTTCTCGTTTTGAGATTCTACAGATTTCAACTGTTCTGCCGGACCCACGATCAGAGACAGCGGAGTTCGGAATTCGTGAGCAATATTGGCGAAAAATTTCGTTTTTATTTTATCCAGCCTACGCAATTCGTGCGCTTCTTTCTGCTTTAGCTTTATTGAGTTTTTAATGATCTCCTGATTGATTTTGAATCTTATCAGCCAAAAAATTCCTCCAATCAATAGTATCACATACAATGTTATTGCCCACCACGTTTTCCACCAAGGCGGCGTCACTTTTATGGTCAAAGATTTGATGAGGTTACTCCATTTTCCGGTTGTGTTGGTTGCATTGACCTGAAAAATATAATTTCCGGGAGGAAGTTTTGTAAAAACGGCTTCTGCATTGTTTCCTGCAAAAATCCATTCATCCTGATACCCTTTCAACCGATAACGATACTGAATTTGTTTTGAATCATCATACTGAAGTGCTGCAAAATTTATAGAAACCGTATTTTCAAAATAGTCTACAGAAAGTTCTTCAATTTGATTTAAAGGATTCAGATTTCTATCTGTAAGATCGATATTCTCATTATTGAGAGCAATTTGGGTAATAACAGTCGGAGGTGAAAAATGATCATTTTTAATATCTTCCGGACTGAAAACCACTCCGCTTTTTGCACCGCCAAATGCCATTTTTCCGTTGGGAAGCATTAATTGGTGAAACCTGTTGAACTCAATATTTTCCAATCCGTGAGAACGTGTAAAAGTTCTTACTTTATATGTTACAGGATCAAATTTCAAAAGACCTTTATTGGTTCCCATCCAAAGATTTCCAGATTTATCCGGAAGAATCGAATAGATAACATTATCCGGAAAACCATCTTTTCCTGAAAAGATTTTACCCTTATTGTTTTTTTTACTGTACCGGATTAGTCCATCATTACTTCCAATCCACAAAATATCATCATTTTTCGGATCAGGAACGAGAGAAATTAAATGATTAACGGGAAGGCTTTTTGTGTTGTTTTTACTATGATAGATTTTTTGGGTTTCAAGATTCACTTTCAATATCCCGTGAGATTCCGTTATAACCCAAAGTATTTTCGTTTTAAAATCAAAATAAATATTTGCCGTTTTTATATTAGCATTAAAATTCTTTAAAGAAAATAAAAATTTCCATCTTGACTGCTGAAATAGATAAATATTGTTCAACTCATCAATCACAATAGGCGATTCATCATACAGACTGATTCCTTTTATCGGAGCAAAAGGTTCGCCTTTTATCTTTGGTAATTCGGGTAAACGGAAAATTTTCTTCTGTAGATGATCGTAATAAGAAACAATACGGTTTAGCGCGATCCAGTTTTTATTTGGAGTTGTCGCAGATCTTAGAAAATAGGAAGCCGGTAAAATACCGTTCAGTTCTGGCCAATTAAAAAAATCATTAAGGGAAACGCCATAATAGTTTTTCAACAGATCTGTCGCAAAATCTTTTTCAAAAGAAAAGGACCGAAAATTGAGTTTTGGATCTACTGTATAAATTCCTTCGGCATCACCGCCAATCCACAGCAACCCGGAATTATCTACAAGAAAAGCTTGCGGCGGTCTGTTTTGTTCTAAGTTGACAGCCGCAATTTTCCTAAAACCTAAAGCCTTATCGTAGCGATAAATAGCATTGTCTGCAACAAAATATTCTTTACCATGAATATCTGTACTCAACAATTTAATAGTATAAATAGAAGAAAATGGCAGCTTTTCATTTCTAAATGTTTTTTTAACAGGATCAAAAAAGTAAAACCTGTCTTTATCTGCCCACATCAATTCTCCGCTTTTCGACTGATGAAACAGTACTGCCTCGATATTATTCTGATACAGCTTATCTGCAAACATCTTATAAGGAATATGAATGTCTGTAAAGCTGTTCTTTTTTTTATCAAAAATCTTTAGGTTTTTCTGCGTTAATACCCAAATATTTTTGTTTTTGTCTTCGAGAATGTTGTAAATAATCTCGCCAGAATTAAAATTCAGATTTCTGCGGCTCAGAATTTTCTTTTGAATATCAAAACTAAAGAGTTCATTTTTTATGGTTTTAAACCACAGATAACCGTCTTGCGTTACCAACCATGATTTCCGATGAATATCAATGTTATTTTTTTCTAAAAATGTTGTATTGATAATATGTGTTATTTTACCCGAACTTGTATCGAAGTAATCGATTCCTGCAGTTTCATACTTTATCCAAAGACCATTTTGTCTGCCTTTTCTTAAATAATCTATGGTATTTGAAGCCAGAGAATTATTGGTATTAAAATGATGCTGAAAGGTTTTAAAATTTTGTCCGTCATATCGGGAAAGTCCGTTCCGGGTTCCGATCCATACGAAACCTTCTTCGTCTTGTTCCAAAGCAGAAACAAAAGATTGCGGAAGACCATCATCTACCGACAAATGTCTTATATTTTGAGAAAAAAATAGTTGTAGACCGAAAAGATATAAAGATATAGAGAGTAAAAATTTAATCATAAATAGATTTCGTCTTTGGATCTGCAATATACTATTTTGAAAAATGCAATTCCAATAATGGAAAATCATTTTTTTCACAGCTGAATATCAATATTTTTAGTTTTCATCAACATTAAAATTTCAAATAATTTAGCTTTTTTAATACTTTTGAATTATGAAATTAATCACATACAACGTTAACGGAATAAGAGCTGCTTTTACAAAAGACTTTTTAGGATGGCTGAAAACAGCTGATCCGGATATTATCTGCATTCAGGAAAGTAAAGCGGGAAATGATCAGATTGATATTGAAAGTCTTGGAAAAGCGGGCTATCACAGTTCTTGGCATTCTGCGCAGAAAAAAGGATATAGCGGAGTCGGAATTGCGTCTAAAATAAAACCGAATCATGTAGAATATGGTTGCGGAATTGAGAGCTATGATAATGAAGGGAGAATCATCCGTGCAGACTTTGATGAGTTCTCTGTGATTTCTGTTTATGTTCCTTCAGCGTCTAATATTGAAAGGCTGGAATTTAAGATGCAGTTTTGCCACGACTTTTTAGAATATATTAAAAATTTAAAGAAAGAAATTCCGAATCTTATTATTTCCGGAGATTTTAATATCTGTCATCAGGCGATCGACATTCACAATCCTGTAGGTTTAAAAAATACTTCAGGCTTTTTACCGATGGAAAGAGAATGGATGACCAATTTTATTGAAGAATGCGAATTGATTGACAGTTTCAGGTTTTTTAACAGCGAACCCGACAATTATACCTGGTGGAGTTACCGTCAAAATGCAAGAGCCAATAATAAAGGGTGGCGACTGGATTATAACTTTGCTTCCTATTCTTTAAAAGACAAACTAAGCAGAGCCGTTATTTTGAAAGAAGCGGTACATTCTGATCATTGCCCCGCCTTGATTGAGTTTAACCTCTAAAAACATAAAAGCCAGCTAAAAATTTAGCTGGCTTTCTAATTTAAATCATAAATTAATCGACAATTTCATATTCCACCGGAATGGTACCGCGATCGGTATTTCCGATTTCATCGAACGCTGCTCTAGACATATCTAAAGCCCTTGATGAATGGAAAGGCCCTCTATCATTAATCGTTACAATCACCTCTTTTCCATTGTTCAGATTGGTAACCTTAACTTCGGTTCCAAAAGGAAGCGTTCTGTGCGCTGCAGTAAGTTTTGAATTATCAAAAACCTCACCGCTTGCTGTTTTTCTACCGTTAAATTTATCGTGGTAGTACGATGCATAACTTGTTTTCTTCGCATCTACAGTATTATTCGTAAATGAATAAATACCTAGTGTTGAAATCATCATTATGATTACGAGAATGAATCTTTTCATCATTTTGAACTTTTACTTGTTTGACGAGGCAAAAGTATATGTAAACTTATTACCTGCCTATTTTAAAAGTTAAGAAACGTTAAAGAAAACATAAATAAAATATAATTATTACCGTAAGTTCCTATAAATAGGGATTTTAGACTATGGTGTTAAAAAACGTTAAAAAAACGAGTTAAAAGTTAATTTAATTAACTAATTGCTGCATAATTCAGTATTCATAAAAACACAACTATTTGAAAACCAATATATTGATAAAAATAAATAATTCAAAAAACGGCTGTAATTTATTAAAGTAATCCTCTACACATCATTAAATCATAAAACATAATGCAAAAATTAAAAAACAATAAAATCGTGTTTATTCTAGCTTTGATGGTGCTTTTAACAGGAATATTTTCAGCAGGAAAAGAATTTGAACATTATATTATTAAAAAATTTAACTAAAAATTAAAATTAAATTTTCATTAAAATAAAAAACCAATGAAAAATCATTGGTTTTTACTTTTTTATCTTTAAACTTAAACAAGTTCTCCATACAAATCAAACTCTTCTGCGGAGGTAATTTTTACATTCGCAAAATCTCCAATTGAAATATAGGTATCTTCTGCAGAGACCAAAACGGTATTGTCTACATCGGGAGAATCGTATTCTGTACGACCCACAAAATAATTACCTTCTTTTCTGTCGAAGACGCATTTATAAACCTCACCGATTCTCTTTTGATTTTTATCCCAAGAAATCTGCGACTGCAGCTCCATGATCTCTTCTACTCTAGCTTCTTTTACTTCCTGCGGGATATCATCTTCCAAAACGTAAGCTCCTGTATTTTCTTCATGTGAATAAGTGAAACATCCCAATCTGTCGAACTTCTGCTCTCTTACCCATTCTTTCAGCTCCTGGAATCTTTCTTCCGTTTCACCAGGATAACCAACAATTAAAGTAGTTCTTATCGCCATATCCGGCACTTTTTCTCTGAACTTATCTAATAATGCATTTGTTTTTTCGTGCGTTGTACCACGTTTCATAGATTTCAACAAATCAGAATTAATATGCTGAAGCGGAATATCTATATAGTTACAAACCTTCGGTTCTTCACGGATAATATCTAAGACATCTTCCGGGAAACCACTTGGAAATGCATAATGAAGACGAATCCATTCGATTCCTTCTACTTTTACCAGCTCTTTCAATAGTTCACCTAAAGCTCTCTTTTTATAAATATCTAAACCGTAATAGGTTAAATCCTGAGCAATCAAAATCAATTCCTTCACCCCTACTTTCGCCAATTTCTGAGCTTCTTTCACCAATTTCTCAATCGGTGTAGAAACGTGCCCACCTCTCATCAAAGGAATGGCACAGAATGAGCAAGGTCTGTCGCAACCTTCAGAAATTTTAAGGTAAGCGTAATGTTTTGGTGTGGTGGTTAATCTTTCACCAACCAATTCGTGTTTATAGTCTGCTCCTAAATGTTTCAGTAAAATAGGAAGATCTCTCGTTCCGAAATACTGGTCAACATCAGGAATTTCTTTTATTAAATCTGGTTTATATCTTTCTGAAAGACATCCAGTAACGAAGACTTTCTCAACTTCACCTCTGTTTTTTGCCTCAACAAAGTCTAGAATAGTATTGATGGATTCCTCTTTTGCATTATCGATAAAACCGCAGGTATTGATGACTACGATATCCCCTCTATCTTCGTGCACAACTTCTTTTCCGTTGGCTTTCAGCTGGCTCATCAGCACTTCCGAATCGTAAACATTTTTGGAACATCCAAGCGTTACGATATTAATTTTCTTTTTACCTACAGATTTGGTTCTCATAAATTGATGAATAAATTTCAGGCTGCAAATTTAGTGATAAAAAAAAGAACCATAATCGGTTCTTATATTTTATATTTTGGGATGCTCATCAGCAAGCTGTTCTTCTACCTTTTTGATTTCTTTGTTGCTAAATAAAACTCCGATCATCATAATAAGCGTTGAGATAATAATAACCTGAACGATCACCGACTGATTGATAAACGGAATTCTCTGTTCGGGAGCAATGGCCAAAAACAACAAAATGGTAATCAAGCCCCTTGGAGCAATCAAAAGCAAGGGAGACATCTCCATTTTTGCTAATTTCAACATGATATATCGTATCAGATACACAAAGAAAAGTATAGAAACAGACCAAACCAAAGATTCGGGGTTTATAATATCCTCCGTTTGGATAACGAAGCCAAAAACTAAAAAGAAAATAGATCTTACGATAAATGTAGCTTCCACAACAACGTCCTTAAAATGTTTCACTTCACGGTTCATTTTTGTTAATCTGAAACTTTTTAAAATCTTTAAATGCTTCATTTCGTCGATATTCCCAAGTACTAACCCGAAAAACAAGATGAAAATAAGCGCAGGAAGATGATATATTTTTGAGATTTCATAAATTAAAATCGTTAAAATAATGATCGGTCCATATTTTATGTGATGATCTATTTTGCCTAGTAAAAATGCTAAAATAAGCGATGCGACAACCGAAATAATTAACATTAAAAAAAACTGCCAAGTAAAAACCATTACACTTGACAGTGTAATTGCAGTTCCAAAAGTGGCAAAATTGAAAAATATAACTCCTAATATATCCGACAAGCTGCTTTCATAAATTACAAATTCTCTCTTGGATGCCGATAAATTTATAGAACTCGGTATTGCAATCGCACTTGAAATAATACAAAACGGAATGATATTCTCTAAGGATTGTTTGAAAGGGAAGCCCCATTCATAATGCACGTAAGTAGCAAACCCAATCCCGATAATGAGTACGGGAATAAGAGCAACTATAATTGTTTTATTAATCAGGGATTTTTTGGAACGGTTGAGCTCTAATTCTAAAGAGCCGTCTAAAACAATCAAAATTAAACCTATAGTCCCCAAAATTGGCAGTAAGCTATTGAGATTGGGGATTATAAAATCAAAAAGCCCGCTGATCTGATTAAGAAACCACCCGGTCAGTAACAAAAGAATTACAGACGGAACCTTCGAAAACCTTGTGGTAATATCAAAAAAATAAGATACCAGCAACAGTACACTAATACCAATAATTATCATTTCCGCCATACTACAAATATATAGTAAACGATTCGTAAAAAAATTATTTTAGTTACTTAAAAACTGTTTTTCTTTAAAATTTGGGGCGTTTTTATCCTTTTCAGATAGAATCATATTTTTTTCATCCAGCTTCCAATCTATCTTAAGATCCTCATCATTATATTTTACGCTAGATTCTGAATCTCTATTGTAAAAGTTATCACATTTATATGCGAAAACAGCCGTTTCGCTTATCACAGAAAAACCATGCCCAAAACCTCTTGGCACGTAAAGCTGTAATTTATTTTCAGGAGTAAGTTCTACACCAAACCATTTTCCAAAAGTTGGAGAATCTTCTCTAAGGTCAACTGCAACATCCCAAACTTTTCCTTCCAAGCAAGAAACCAGTTTTGCTTGAGCATGTTCTCCTTTTTGTAAATGTAAGCCTCTCAAAACTCCATAAGCTGATTTTGAAATATTATCTTGTACAAAATGACCATTCATTCCAGTTAGTTCTTCAAATTTTTTCTCATTAAATTTTTCAAAAAAGTAACCTCTCTCGTCTTCGAAGATTGAAGGTTCTATAATATAGCAGTCTTTTAAAGGGGTCGTTTTTATTTTCATTTTAATTATTATTATTAGAATAATTAATTACTATTTAGAGTAAATACAATTTTTATTGTTTTTAAAATTATCAATATATCAAAGAAAGTTGATGAATTTTTAATATAATATAAATCATATTCTAGTTTCTCAAGATTATCTTTAGGTGTTGCTGTCGGTAAATTGACTTGTGCCCATCCTGTAACACCTGGCTTTACTAAATGTCGAAGATCAAACATTGCGTTTTCCTCATTTGAAGCTTTAACAAAGTGTGGACGTTCTGGTCTTGGACCAATGAGACTCATGTCTCCTACCAGTATATTCCATAACTGAGGTAATTCATCAATTTTAGTTAACCTCAGAAATTTACCTACTCCATTTATTCGTAAATCATTCTTAGTTGTAAAATCACCACTATGTTTCGAAACCATCGTTCTAATTTTATATATGGTAAAATGTTTTGAATTTTTCCCGACACGTTCTTGAGAAAAAAGTACACTTCCATGAGAAGTAAATTTCACTAAAATAAACCCAAAAATTATGAGCGGAACGACGATTGGAAGTAGTATAACACTAACAAGAATGTCAATAAATCTTTTTAAATTAAATTTCTTTTGTTTCTGACCAATTGTAAAAATATCATCAACAAGATATTCATTACTTTTTAATCTTATTAATGGAATTCTTCTATTAACATGTTCATAAAATTCATGCGCATCATAAACAGCAATACCCTTATTTCTAGCTGCTACAATTTCATTTGCTATATCTTTGTGTAAATGAGTAATATTTGATGTTTCTAAAACTATACATTTGATACTAAACTTTTCAAGATATTCTGTCAGTGTAATCCTTGATTGATTTGAGTCATATAAAATTGCTTTATACTTTTTGCGGAATTTTTTATCACTAAAAAGTTTTATTGAAATATCACTAACATTAATAAAAAGGCATACCTTAACATAACCAGTCATCTTAAAGACCTGTTTATTTTCTTTCATCGTTACAAAGGCTTTTGTCAAACTTTTTTCCACTCTTTTTATCAATTGGCATTACAATATATATTATCTCTCCGATTAAATCATTTTATTAAAAGATTTGATTCATTAAGAATAACATTACATCTTTTGTTAATTCCCTGTAGAATTCTTATTATTATTGGAATTCTAACGTATAGAATTTGACATTTTGATTTGTGCTTTTTAATAGCGGTAAATTTATTATTTTTATATTAAATAATAACATTTTTATACAATAATTGAAGAAAATAAAAAAAATATAGTTAAAATATTATTTATTTGTATTTACATTATAAGTATAGATTTTTCATTATAATATAACTATTCTTATTGCTATTTTTCATATTTTGTGAAATATTATTAAAGTTTCACATCTCGATGATTATTTTCTAAACATAAAGTTTTAATATATTATTTGAAATGATTTCATTCAATCTTAATATTACAAAATATTTTCCTCAATAAATTCACATCGTAATTAACTAAATATGTTACATAACTTACATTTTACCATATAGATCTTTTGGAAGAGAAGTTTATTAATATTCATCCTTTCATGGTAGTCTAACGATAAACTCTAAATCTTTTTATTATAAATTCATTTTTTTTGTTTTATAATTTGTATATATATGTGTAGTTATCCACCATTTTTTCTACGGTTAAATTTTCCTGGAATATTTTAGACGATTTTTTAGAGAATTTCAGAGAAATTTCATCATTCTCTAAAATATAATTTATTTTTTCTGCAAAAAAATCTTCATCGTTATTGAGTACATAGCCATTCTGATTATTTAATACAATTTCAGAAATGCCTCCTACGTTAGAAGCTATAATAGGTTTTGAATAACACAACGCTTCTATAAGTGACATAGGAAGTCCTTCGTAATCTGATATAAGAAGCGCTAAATCAGAATATCGATAGTATTGATGAGCATCTTTTTTTTCCCCTAACATCATCACATTTTGGGGAATTGGAGATATCTTTTCTTTATTACCTATCCATATAAACTGATAGTCAAAGTCCGAAAGTTCGTCAGCTATTTTACAAAACAAGTCAAATCTTTTAGGCAAGGCCAAACGAGAAATTGAGAGAATTATCTTTTTACCTGTTTCAATCTTTATTTTAGCTAAAATATTTTCGGGGTTCAAATCTGTATCTATTGATGCAAAATCTTTTATTCCATTTGGAACCAAATATACATTATCCTTGATGTTTTCATTCATCAGATTCTTAACATCATATTCGCTTACTCCTACTATTGCTTTACATCTTTTTTTTAGGGCTTTTTCTATTGGCAAAAACTTTCTATATTTTAATCTTATCGAGTCAAAACCATGGATTGTGTATACTATTTTCTTTGGAGGGAATACCAACCTTCCTAAAATTCCAATTTTGGATGAATGAAGATGAATAACATCTGGTTTAATTGATAAATATATTTTTTTTAATTTAAATAAGGCAATAAAATCTTTAACAACAGAAACTTCTCTTACAATTTCTGTTACTTTTATTTTTGAAATTCTACCGTCTAATGCATCCCACATTGGTCCGTCTTCACCTGCAACAACAAATATTTCATGATCTACACACATAGAATTCGCAAGATTGATAACCACCGATTGTGCTCCTCCCAATTCAGAACGGGTTATTATATGTAAGATTTTCATCAGTTTCGAATTTTTATACTTTTTGAATTTATTTTAAATGTAAAAGCTATAGTTTTTTTTCTTAAACTGTAATTTATTTCTTCTTTGCAGAAGGATATATTCTACTCCTAAAAAATTAAAAAACATATATATAATACTTGCTAAAAAATATTTAATTGAAAAGATCCAATGTTTTATCGAAAATTTATTTTTTCGTAGCATATATAATACTCCTGGAAAGCCTTTAAAATATTTTTTGTAGTATTGATTACCAATTTCTCTATAAAACAACAATGGTTCTGAAGTGGCCATAAATATATACTTATCACCTGTCCTCAACCAAAGTTCTGAATCTTCGATTCGTAAAGCTGATACATCATAAAGGTTATTTGCAAACCACTCAGTTTTTGCAATAATACTGGGATGAATAAATGTTGTTACCGGAACAAGCTCATCGTCTGAAAAATCCATTCTTTGCCCTACTACATTGTTGTCATCATCAATTGAGTATGCATTTGCCCCTAAAACATCTATATTTGGATTATCGTTTAAAATTCTGAGTTGTTTTTCTAATCTTTGAGGGTGCATTATATCATCTGCATCCATTCTGGCCAAATATTTGGTTTCTGTAAGACCCGGTATTTGGTTGAGACGATTACCTAGATTCATATTTTTACCATCAGAGATTACTTTCACTCTCTTATCAACGAGATGTCTTTGTGCAATCTCTAAAGAAGAATCTGTAGAACCGTCATCAATTAACATTAAAGTGAAGTCTGTAAATGTTTGACACAATACAGAAATAATAGCTAGCTCTAGATATTTTTCAGCATTGTAAAAAGGTATGGCAATAGTTACTTCTGGCATCAGGTATTAAAAAGTATCGGTATAAAACTTGTATTAAAGGTAATCAAATAATTATCTTATATTCTCCATTGCATTAATAAATAGTTCTGCTGAAGCATCCCAACTTTTCTCACCATAAAAATAAGTCTTTTCAATGTTTTTAGACATCTCATGTAGCAAATCTCTATCGTTGTATAATTTTAATAAAGCATTAACTATCGCTTCAGAGCTTTTGGGTTCTATGATAAGACCCATTTTTTGATCTTCTATCATTTCAGGCAAACCTCCAACATTGCTAGCTATCACAGGTTTCTTGAATGCAAATGCAGACATTACAACTCCACTTTGCGTTGCATCAGTATAAGGACAAACAACTACTGAAGATTGAAAAATCAAATTTGCTAAATCTTCCGGATAAAGATATTTATTAAGAAAAGTTATTTCTGGATATTGCTTATAACTTTCTATATCAAAATCAAAGTCACCGCTGCCTGCAATTGTAAGGCTAATGTCGGAGAGATTTTGAGTGGCTAAGATTTGAACAAATGCTTCCAAGAGATATTTAATTCCTTTGTACGGTGATATTCTTCCAAAAAATAATATATTAAATCCAGAAGAAATAAGCTTTTTGTCTGTTTTATGGTAGTTTAAAAAATTATAGACACTTAAAAAGGAAGTGTGAATATTATTTGGATCAAAATCATGATATTTTATAAAATCATTTTTTTGATTTTGATTTAAAAGAATTTTGTTTTCAATAAGACTAAAATGCATTTTTCTTAAATATCGGTCAATAACAATATTTTCTCCAGAATGCAAAAAAGGATCATGTACAATCATCAATATTTTTTTACTAAATGACAAAGTAGAGACAAAATAGGTGAGCATAGAATTGTCTAAAATGATAACATCAGGATTTATTTTTTTTAAAAGTTGATTAATTTTGTGAGAGATATAAAGTTTTTTCAGAATATTTAAATTTCGAGTTCCTTTGATGACATATGTTTTATCCAAAGATATAAAGTCATGGAAACGCTTCAATTCTTCTACTTCTGTACCTATTGTAATAGTTTTGTTTAATTTACCCTTATCGATGAAGTTGCTGATTTCATATAAAGCTTCTATGAAGAAATAAACATCACATTTTTTGCGCAGTGCATTAATAAGAGAAGCATTTGCATCCAAAGCAAAAACAGATAAGAAGGCAACTTTCATTGTAGTTATTTAATTAATTATTTTTTGGGACCAAGTATCTTATCTATATGTTTATTTATAATATAGTATGCTCTCGTAATAGTAGGTTTATCCCACAAAATATTTTCATATTTTCTGATGATATTATTATTTGAATTAATCATTTTATAAGTACCAAACAAGAATAGTATAAATGTAAATACTAATTTAAACATTCGCTCAAGAATCGTGTATACATATGGATATAATATCCAGTAAGACATTACAAAAAGAGTTGTCATTCTATCAATTAATATGGCATATTCTGATAAAAATAGGTAAGTGACAGTAAAAATAAAGAACAGATTAAAAAAAATATTGAGCATTTTTTCGTCTTTTATCTGTTTACCGATTTTATTATAAGAGTAATAAAACAATATGAATGTAAAAAACTTCTCTATAAATCCCATAGTAATTCCATAGCCTGTACTGTACATACTATCTTCCGAATAGCCTTCAGCCATTAACGAGTATACTCCCCCAAAAAAGTTGCCTATGGCAATAACAATTGGAGTAATAAATTTTATTTGCCCCAGATATAGCACATTCCCGAGAATAAAAGCACCCCAAACCAATTGTGGTGGAAATTTCTTATGTAGAAAAAAATACAGGGGAAAGTAAAAAATCGCAGAAGAGTGAAAAAGAAGACCTATACCATTACATATAAAGTATTTAACGGGGTTTCTATCTTTTATAAATTGTAAGGAGTAGATAAAAAGAAATATTGCTTTAGAATTTCTAAGTAGATTAAACTCGATAATAAGTCCTGAAAATATCAGAAACATTATAAACCCTAATACATATTGAGGAGAATACTTCTTAAAAAAATAGTTTAGAAATAATACATCAATCAGAGCCGATACAATTTGAAGGAAAAAATAGTCTTCCCAAATACTTTTAAGAAGAATTATTAGCGTCTTAAACCCAGGCTCTATTTTCAAAAGATAATCTTTATTAACGCCTGAAAAAAAACTAAGTATACCTTTGGGATCTGCAAGTGTAGGAGCATCTTCATAAACCGGATAATACACAACAAAATCTGTATCTAAATATCCCCGAAATCCAAAAAAAATAAAGAAAACCAGCATACATAAGTATCTGACAGTATTTATATTTCCATCGTTTTTTCTAATTTTATTTTCCCATAAGAAAAGGAAAAAAAATATAAAAAAGAGGAAAACATATGGTGGTGAATAATTATAGCTAAATGTAGGCTCCATTAATTATTCTTTTTTCTATTTTGATTCTTTAAAAAACATATCATAAATCATTAACATGTATCAATTATATCATATTGGCTTATTATTAATGTATAAATTTAAACCTTCTTTATAGGCATTTAACGCAATTTTCCATTGTCTTGTGGGATATCTGAAAAATAATATGATGAGAATATATAAAAAATTATAAATTAACACATATCCAGCGTATAAAGGTCTATAGTTCTTTAGTGCAAAATAAACTAAGTTTCTCCACAAAAATTTAATCGAAAAGTCGCTCATTTTGCCCGTAGATGTAGATTCATTATGATAAATTTTAGAATTTGAAACATACCACAATTCTGTACCATACTCTTTCAATGCTCGATATACAAAATCTGTATCGTCATAATAGACAAAATAATTTTCGTCCATCAACCCAACTTCAGCAAACACTTCTTTTTTGATGAGCATAAAACATGTTGGTGCATAATCAACTTTTTGGTCAATATTAAATTGTCCTTTATCTTCCTGCTCTTGTCCAAAATGTAGAGTAAGCCCGCTTTTTTTGATAAAACCTCCTCCGGCAGCCCAAATTTTGTTTGTGCCATAAATATAAATTTTCGGCACCACCATATTTGCGTTGTTTTTGTCTAAACCAATTAATAATCTATTAATTGAATCATCTTCAAGTGCAATATCATTGTTTGATAAAAGTACTAACTCACAATCATCAGCTAAAGCTTTTCTAATCCCGATATTATTACCTTTGGCTACTCCATAATTTGCCTCATTTTTGATAATTATGGTTCTAAACTGATAATAACTTGCTAATTTTTCACTTAATTCTAAGGACCCATCTGGCGACAAATTATCAACGACATATAATATAAAGTTTTTATAGGTCTGTTTATTTAATGTTTCAAAAAACTCTTCAAGTACAGACTCACTATTATATAAAACAGTTACAATGCCTATTTTTCTATTCATTTGTACAAGCCCTTATTTTTCATTTCTTCAATAGATTGTTCGTATCTATCTTCAGGAATTTCCTGATCATTTACCCAATTGGTGAATGCTTTAATCCCTTTTTCAAAATACCATTGAGGTTCAAAACCTAATTCTGTTTTTATTTTGCTAATATCTGCAAAATTATGTCTTATATCTCCAAGTCTATAGTTTCCTGAAATTTGTATCGGAATTTTACGCTCGTAATATTTAGCCAAAGTATTGGCAACAGTGATAACATCAGTTGCAATACCTGTCCCAACATTATAAACCTCCCCATTAGCATTGTCATTTTGTAATCCCAATATGGTTGCTTCTACAACATCATCTATAAATACAAAATCACGAGTCTCTTTACCATCTTCAAATATATTAATAGGGTTTCCGTTCTTTATTCTTGTAGAAAAAATAGATAATATCCCTGTATATGGGTTTAATAAAGATTGTCCCGGTCCATAAATATTTTGGTATCTGTAAGCAACAGCTCCAATATTTAAAGACTTACAAACCGTTAAAACCAATTGCTCCTGATTCTGCTTTGTGATACCATACACTGAGGTAGGATGTATTTTACTGTCTTCAGTAGTAGGTAATATAGAAGTTACTTCATTACATATAGGGCATTTACATGAGAAATCACCTTTTGCCATTTCGCTATCATTCCTTTCTGTTGGATAAACGATTCCGTGTGTAGTACATTCATATTTACCTTCACCATAAATGGCGCGGGAAGAAGCCACAATCACTTTTTTAATCTGATGCTCATTATTGGCTAAAATATCTAGCATTAGACCAGTTCCACCAATATTAACATCTATATATTTCTGAATTTCGTACATTGACTGACCTGTCCCCGTCTCAGCTGCCAAATGAATAATTGCATCTTGGTCTTTTATAGCGTTACTCCAGTCTTTTTTTGAAGTAACGGTACCTTTTATAAACGTCACTTTACCAATAATCTGATTATAAAGTGCAGAGGTTTTCTCAGGATTATCACCATGAATTTGGGTTGACAAATTATCTAAAACAGTAACATTTATACCTTTATCTATTAGACTAAGAGCAATATTGGATCCAATAAAACCTGCTCCTCCGGTTATCAATACATTTTTCATATTTCAATAAAATTCCCTTTGTCATCGGTTTTAAACCAATCTTGTTTCTCAACCGAATAACGTTTTATAATTTTTGCTGGTGCACCTACTGCAATGCAATAATCTGGAATATCTTTTGTTACCACAGAATTTGCTCCAACAATACTATTTTTACCTATACTTGCTCCGGAAATGCAGACATTCTCCCCTATCCAGGCTCCTTCTTTTATTACTACATCATTTAGTTGAACAATAGGCTGTTCAATTATTGGACGTTCAATATCTTTAAATCCGTGCTGATTATCAGAAATATAAACTCTGTCGGCAATTAAGACAGAGTTTTCAATAGTAATACTTTTTGTACAATATATATGAGCTGAATTTCCGATGTAAGTATTATCTCCTAAGATTAATTTACATTCATGAAATCCTGTTAATGGATTAGCCGCTAACCATGCAAATTTACCCACCGAAACATTTTTTCCTATAAAAATATTTTGTGGCATCTCAATACGTATCACATGATTAATATGGGATTGATAGCCAAAAGCTCCAAATCTCAATTTATTAAGAGGATAACGTACTAATATGTAATATAACTTAGATAGTATCATTTCGCAATTGAATTTTGTAAAATAAACTTTTTTATATCCATAAGATATTCTGTATTTGCCTGTATCCATTCATCACTTCTATTCCACCACTCAAAGTTTAATAAAAAATCAATTTCTTCTTCTGTAAACCTTTGTTTAACCAATTTACCAGGTATACCAACAACAATAGAATAAGGATCAACATTAGAAGTGATTACAGAGTTAGCACCAATGATTGCTCCGTTTCCAATAGTAACTCCGTCTAAAATAATAGCATTTGCGCCAATCCAAACATCATTTCCTATTGTAATTTGCTTGTTATATTCATAATGATTTTTTCTACAAAAATTTTTCAACAAATTTGAAGGATTTGAATAGACCGATGGATGTGTACTAACAAATGTATGTGTTGGATGTTTTCCTGGTCCAGTTCTTACATTTGGACCTATGGAACAAAATTTACCAATTTGAGTCTCACTAATTACAGATCTGTCAGAAATATATGAGAAATCTGCAATTGAAGAATTAATAATTGTAACGTTTGTAGCAATCATATTAAATCTTCCAAAATCAACATTAATCAATTTTGATTGATAACCAATTCTTAGTCCCTCATATTTTGACTGATAACTATATTTAGTTTTTAGCCATCTCAAATATTCGGAGATTGGGTTTTGAAGAAGAGATTTATCAAACATTTCTTAGTATTTTTTAATAGTTGATTTTAACTGTTTGACGTTATCATTTTTAATAATTATTGGTAAAAATAATAATAGAGATAAGAGTACAATTCCTATTCTCAAGATGATATTCTCTGAAGAAAGTAATTGATATGAAATTATATTAAGCACAACTATGATCAAACTTACAATAAATAAGCTAATTTCAGATCTTTTGAAAATATCCGCAAATTTTATATCTATTGAACGATTATAATTTATTATTAAAATAAGTGAACCAAGTGAAAGGGCGATTCCCCAAGCCAAAATTATTCCGTAACCACCTATTAATTCTCCTAAAACAATTCCTAAACCAAGGTTTACAATTGCCATTCCGACATGTACCATTACTAAAATATTTAGTCTTCCTTCTCCCAATGAACTGAAATATGCAGGACCACACATTATGTTAATAAATGTCATTACGGTTAAAACAAATATAGAGAAAATGAAATCATCATTAAAATCTCCTATCCATATTAAAGATATATATGGTGCTAAAATTATTAAAATTGTAGAGAGTGGCAGACTAATCAATATTAAAATATGATTCATTTTCACATAAAAACTTTGTAAGAAAGAAGCTTCACCTGATTTTGTTTTTTCTGCTATTATAGGTATTACTACCTGATTTGCATTGGTTAATAATGCTCTGAATTGATTTACTGCCTTAGTTGCCATTTCATAATGCCCTAGAAGCCCTAACCCTCCATATTTTGTTAAAAGAAATTTTGTAGCCGGCTCATACAATAATTGGCTTATAGATACTAACTGAAATTTGTATCCGTAGCTAAATAATTCTTTAAATGATTGTAAACTCCATTTCCAATATTTTAATTGATTATTAGGGTTTATTTTAACTGTGAAAACTAATGCTGTAAGAAAAATAAATATTGACTGTAATAACTGAGATATAGCTACACCTTTTAGATGATATTCAGGTGTTAAAATAATTGTTCCCCCAAACATTATAATTCCAGAAATAATGTAGATAAAGTTCCGTATATAGTTTTTTTGATAACCTTCCAATACAGATGTAAAAACTCCTCCAATAGCATTAATGCATAAAGAAGCTAATGAAAATGGGAGTATTTCTAAAGCTATTCTTAAAAATTTTAAATCAATAGCATATTTCAACAAAAATTCAGCAAAAAATAAGATTATCAGACTTATACATCCAAATAGTATAGACATTGACACAATTGAGGTAAATATCAGTTTCCCAAGTTTCGTCTTATCTTGTTCTAAAAGATATTCCGCCACAAACTTCACCAGCCCTGAGGTTAAACCTAAATTAGCCAAATTTGCAATAGAGGAGAATGATAGAATAAGTGACCAAATTCCTAATTGCTCAACTCCTAATTCTTCCAGTAAATATTTATATAAAAAAAAGTACAGACATGCTGTAAATACAACTTGTAAAACAGCTGATAAAGCATTTATTGTGAGTTTTTTTGAAGAAAAATTCATTTATTTTAAGAGTAAAAATCATTTAAAAATTCCCTTGAATCATATTAAAAAAAATTTTGCCACCATTTCTTTTCTTCTGCATTATAGCCGTATCCGTATTTATTTCCGTACCCTAAGTTTGATTCATTTAACCCATTCAAGACAATACCAACATTATTCAGTTTTTTGTCTTTGATAGAATGATTCAAGAATTCAAAATAATCTTTTTCAGTCACTTCAGATCTTGTCACATATACAATGGCATCACTTTTATCAGCAATTAAAAAAGAATCTGTAACAAGTAAAAGTGGAGCGGTATCTAATACAATATACTTGTATTTATTAAGATTTTTCACTAAAACCAAAAGCTCATCTAACCTACCATTTTCTAAAAGGTCTGTAGGATTTGGAGGAATAGATCCCGAATATATAAAATCACAATTATCATTGTAACCACTCGGATGGATTATTTCATTAACGGAATTTTCATCTCCGCTCAAAAACTCAGTAAGACCTCGTGCTGATTTCATAGAAGGATTATAACGTTGTAACTGAGGGTTTCTAACATCTGCACCAATCACTAAAACTTTATTACGTGAAGAGGCCAGAATAATAGATAGATTTGTAGATACAAATGTTTTACCTTCACCTTTTACAGATGATGTTACCATGATAATCTGAGCACCTTCTTTAGATTGGACTAAGAACTTCAGATTGGTTACGAATATCCTGAATGCTTCTGCAATTGGAGAAACATCATTAAAGCTAACCAAAGCGCTATGCTTATTTTTAAGCTTCGGAATTTCAGCAATTACAGGAAGCTTTGTAAGTTTAGCAATATCTGATCTTGTAATTACTGTGCTTTGAAGCATATTTTTCAGATAGATAATTGAAAAAGGTATCAATGCTCCGATTAAAAGAAAAGCACCAAGAATCACCATTTTTTTAGGGGAAACTGGTTTTTTAAAAACAAATGCTTTATCGATAACTCTCGCTTTTTCTGAAGTAATCTCCATACTGATTGCAGCTTCTTCTCTTTTTTGTAAAAGTAATAGATAAAGACTTTCTTTTATTTGCTGTTGCCTTTCAATACTTCTAAATAACTTCTCCTGACTTGGGATTTTACCAATCATATTTTCAGAGTTACCTAGCTGTGATTCTACTCGTCTTTTAGCCAATGCTAATGTTGTTTCATTTTTTTGCAAAGTTTCAGACAAGGATGATCTCATATCATCTATTTGTGCATTAATGTTCTTAACCAGGGGATTGTCTGGTGTAGCTTGTTCCAAATATCTATTTCTCTGGAGAACAAGATTATTGTATTCCTGAATTGATTTCACAGAAGTCTCATCAAGCAAACCGATATTAAATGGTAATAAATCCCCGGCATTTTTTTTCTTCAAAGTACTCTGAAGAATATTATTAAGTTCCAACTGCGTTTCAAATTCTAATATTTGGGCTTTACTTTGTTCTTTCATTTGCAGATTGATACGAGCTTCTGTCGGCAAATCTACTATATTATTAGATGATTTATATCCTTCTTTCTTAGTCTCTACGTCACCCAATTCTCTCGAAATAAGAACAATTCTTTTATCAATAAAATCTTTTGTTTTTTTAGATTCTATATTTTTATCATTTATTGCGTAAATATTATATTGCCTAATTAATCTGTTTAAGAAATCTTTTGCTCTGTCTTTATTTTCAAAATCTACTGCCAATGTTATAATAGTTCCGTCTTTATCTAATAAATCTACAATTAAAGAACTTTGATAATCGATAACCGTATTATCAAAAGTTGAATAATAAAAAGAAATATCTGACATATCAACTTTATAAGGTGCTTTATAAGTAGGATTTTTGCTGATCATTATAATGGCAAAAGGTAGACTCGTAGTCTTATCGAAAGAAGTTGTAATATCTTTTTCAAATTCATCTGATGATAATATAATATTATTTCCTTTGCTAGAAATTGATATTGGCTTTTTGGGTAATTCTACATTCTCTTTTTCTTGAATGACACGAACAATATATGGATTAGATTCCCCATACAATTCAACTTTCTTTAACCCATTTTTAGCATAAAAAGTAGTTTGGAAATTAAGCTCTTTTAAGACATCTTCCACAATTGTTTTAGATTCAAAAACTCCCACCTCATTTTCTATACTACTGGTGCCCATCCCATTAAGACCACCTAAACTTTGAAGAACACCAATATCGCCAGATGCTGCAGACATTTTTTTTGCATCTTTGATGAGAACAGAAGTTTGCGCTTTATAAACTGGAGATTTTGATTTTATATAAAAAATTGCCAATAAACCCATAAGAAAAACCATCCCTACGAAATATTTCCAGTTTTTTAAATATGGATTGATAAGTTCTTTAAAATTAATTTCTTTATTTTTTTTGCTATCCATGCTTTTGGATTATATTGAGAATTAGGATTGTTTTTTATTTATTTTATTATAAACTTTGCAAATATATCTATATTTTATAAATACACGGCAGTGAATATGTCATTTTATATAAACTTGCTAATTATCATTTATCATAATTAGATACATATTATAATTAATCTATTTTCTTCTGTAATAATTGCAAATTATTAAAAAAAGAGCTAAAATTTACTTCAATTTATAAGTTAGCATTACCCCACCTCTTGTCGGAATCACTTCTCCGCTTTTATTCCAACCTTCTGCACCGTCGTAGCGTACATTATTATCTTTAAAATAACCTTTGTATAATGATTGCGTTGCTCCTATTCCTGCATAAATATCCAGTCCCCACTGATCATTAATACTAAAATGGTAACCTCCACTAATCCCGAAAATAAAAGCTAACCCTTTTTGATAACGCTCTGTCACGCGGACATTTCCATTTGACAAGAGCTCAGGGCTACCATCAGCATCATACACTACAGTAGATCTTAAGTAATTCCACTTCTGGATATTGAAAGCAGCGATAGAACCGTAAGCTCCAATATACCATTTTTTCATCACTTCATCAAAATAATAACGCCCTTCCAGCGTTCCCATATAGAACTGCATATTTTTACCGTAAAGTGATTTCCAAGGGGATATAAAACCCTCCGCCTGTATAGAAAACTTTTTATTTAGTGGCTTTTCTATAGCAACATTTAACATTGTTAATGGAACAAAAGCTGCATTTAACTTAATCTCGGTTTGCTGTGCCTTTATTTTTATCAATAAAAAAACAAAAGCTATCAAAAGAGTTTTTGACAAGAATTTTTCTGTGAACTTCATAATTATTTTCAGCATCATTATCTTAAAACAGAGAAAGTTTTAAGTAAAATATACATATCATTTTTAAAAGAAAGAGTATGGTAATAATTAAGATTCATTTTCACTTTTTCAGGAAAAAGAATCCTGTCATTATACAGTAACGGATCTTTCTGTTGTTTTAAAATTTCTTCTTCATTTTTATATTTAATTCCGGCTTCACTTGTTAATCCGGGCTTTAGTTCTAAAATTAATCGTTCTTCTCCCTGAAGAACATCATAATATCCTGCAATATCCGGTCTAGGGCCAACCAGTGACATATCTCCCTTAAGGATATTAAACAGCTGTGGTAGTTCATCCAGTTTGGCTTTTCTCATCCATCGTCCAATAGAGGATTTTGTAAATGTTTTAGTATGATACGTTCTGAACTTGTAAATAATAAATGTTTTTCCAAATCTTCCAATTCTTTGCTGCCTAAAAATACCCGGAAACCCCGTATCAAATGATGCGATTATCATTAAAATAAAAAAAACAGGCAGCAAACTAACAATGCCGATAAAACCAAGAGTAAAATCCATTATTGCTTTCCACCAGGGATATTTCTTTTTCACTTAATCAAATTGGGCTGTAAATATAATGAAAGAAGTTGATTTTTTATAAATGAGAATTTTAAAACAGGGTTATAAGTGGATTCTATGGGGTAAGAATTCCTCTCAAAAATATTATAAATCATTGATAAACATCACACTGCTTATTTCCGGGAGAAATAAAGCAGTGTAATTTTACTAAAGTATTAATTTTATTTAATTTTGAACAGCACCATTTCTGATAGTTAAGAGAAAAACTTTCTGATTATCTTTTCGATTCTTTCTCTATCATCATCAGAAAGATTCGATCCTGAAGGCAGGCATAGACCATTATCAAATAATTTTTCAGATATATCTGTTCCATAATAAGGAGCATCTGCAAAAACAGGTTGTAAATGCATAGGTTTCCAAAGTGGTCTTGATTCTATATTATCCTCAAGAAAAGCCAATCTTAAATCTTCACGATTTTTTCCAGCTATTTTTTCATCAATTATAATTGCTGACAACCAATGGTTGGAGTAATAATCTTCAGTTGGCTCTGAAAAAACGGTTACGCCTTCAATATCTTTAAAAACATCAACATAAAAATCGTGCATTTTTCTGCGTGCATTTACTCTGTCGTTTAAGACTTCCATCTGTCCGCGGCCGATACCAGCCACAATATTGCTCATCCGATAATTATATCCAATATGCGAATGTTGATAGTGAGGAGCATTATCTCTGGCCTGAGTCGAAAGAAAAACAGCCTTATCCTTATCTTCCTGACTGTGACAAACCAAAGCACCTCCGCCGGAAGTGGTAATGATTTTATTTCCGTTAAAAGACAAAATACCGAAGCGGCCGAACGTTCCGCAAGCTTTTCCTTTATAAGTGGAGCCTAACGCTTCAGCAGCATCTTCAATTAAGGGAATTTCATATTTTTTAGCAATAGCAGTGATCTCATCCATTTTTGCAGGCATTCCGTACAAATGAACAACAATAATAGCCTTTGGCTTTTTGCCTTTTGAAATTCTATCTTGAATTGCCTCTTCCAGAGCTATTGGACACATATTCCAGGTATCTTTTTCTGAGTCTATGAAAACCGGTGTTGCACCACAATAAGCAATAGGGTTGGCAGAAGCAACAAACGAAAAAGAAGGAGTGACAACTTCATCTTCTCTTGTAACACCTAACATTATTAATGATAAATGAATAGCCGAAGTTGCAGAGTTTAAAACGCAAACCTCACTATAATTTTTCAGAAATGACTGAAGACTGTATTCAAACTCATTAATATTATTTCCTAATGAAGTTATCCAGTTTTTTTCAAAGGCATCTTCAATAAAGTAAAGTTCATTCCCCGACAAATGAGGAGGTGAAAGCCAAATTTTTTTTTTCATCATACTTTGTTTTTTATTGAACCCAAATTTAATCTTAATTGTATAAATACTGCACAATTTTTTCTTTAAATAAATTTCTAATTTTCACTTGTCAATTACCGGTTGTCAATGTTAAAAGAAATTTACCTGCCGTACCTGAAAGCTTATCTATACACTTGACAAAATCACCTGATTATTGCGTAAATGCATCTGCCCTACTCTCAAACTTCTCGGTATCATTCTCAACGAAAACCGTGCGCTTTGTCAACTTGTCTGTCGGTTGTGCAAATACATCTGTCTGAGTCGCAAACTAATCTATACACTAGACAAAATCATCTATCTATTGAATAAAAACAGCCGCCCTCATCGCAAATGTATCTGTACATTTATCAACACAAGATACCCGCTTTATCAATTGATCTCTTAGCTATGCAAATGTATCTATCTTAGTCGCAAAAATATCTTTACCCTTTGCAATGCTATCTCTTTGCTATACATAGTAAAATAACCAAATTACTATAGCTTCTAACCTATTAACTTCGATTTATCAATAAAGCACTTACTTACTAGCACTCACTCCAAGGCTGAATGACTAATTTCATTACCAAGTCAGTTCGCTTAATTTCATTTGCTTACAATACAATACCTCGGTTTCAGCCGAGGTATTGTATTGTAGAATTCGTACTGATAGATATCAATGATCTTATTAGACTATGTTTAAGGTTTATCTTATAACTGTTCAGGAGGAAGGTCATTTTTGTGACGGGTACCAAGGTCTGAAATTTTTCTTGATATTTTATATTTTCCGTAAAGTGACAAATTCAGTACATCATATTTTTTCATAAGCCTGTCAATTTTTGTAATACATTGTTTCAGCTTCTTAAACTCTTCATCAAGCTCCCGAGTGGCATTTTGTGTTGTATCTATTGTGAGACCGGCATCATAGGCTTTGGCGTCAAAATTTGTGATCGCATTCTGCCACTCCTGCAGTTCTGCAGCAGTAACGTAATCTGGGCTAAGGCTTACCTTATTATCTGCTACCAGCTTGTACAACTTATCGCAATAGATTTTTGCCTCTACGCCGCTCAGACGCTGTATTTTAGATTTATTGGTAGTGAGCTGTTTACTAAGAGGACTGTCTTTCCCGTCAAAAAAATCTGCTGCGGTATTGGCATAAGCTACAGTAAGATTGATCATCAATGCTTTAGCATTGGTCTTGAGAGAAGTATTTGCTGTAGTATCGATGTTCTGAACTCCTGCTATTACATCAATATTTTCAATGAAAGTATTGAGCTCTGATACTCTGGTGATAAGAGGATTATTTTCTGCATATGCTGCCTGCTCAACAGAAAAAAGTTGTTTTAATGTTTTGGCCATCTCCAGCCGATTGGTTTGTTTTGTCGTCGTTGTGTTTTTATTTAAATTCTATCAAATGTATAAAATTTTCACACAAAACAATAATTAAAATCAACAAACACTACTATTTACAATAAATACATCAAACAAAAACAAGCATTAGTAATGTTAAATGTATTGCATGGATTGCAGAACTAGAAGAAATTAAGATTTATATCATTCTTTAAAAACACCGAAATTGACTATTTAAACTCATCAATCTTTTCAACTTGTGATATACCCACCTTTTTTGTAAAGTGTCTTCAATAAAATAGCACTCATTCCAAGATTTATGAGGTAGTGAAAGCCAAATTTTGTCATTCATTATCTGACTTTTAATTCTATTACGAATAAACTATTTTTTTATTCTATCCCCTTGCCCTTTCCCACCTACGGTAGCAAAAATATATTTAATATAATCTGAAACCGTTAAATTCTGCAGCATTTCAGCATCTTTTTCTGCCAATTTTACAGGAGTAGACATATCAATTTCGTTAATTTGTGCGAGACCTGTTATTCCGGGAACAGCATTATAAACGCCTCTTTTATCTCTTTCTTCAATCAATTCCGTTTGATTATACAAATTTGGTCTAGGTCCTACCAAACTCATATCTCCTGTTAAAACATTTATCAGTTGTGGAAGTTCATCCAATTTAGATTTACGTAGAAAACTTCCAAATTTAGTAATTGAAATATCCTTTGAAAGATGCGTTGCAACAGATTTTGTATTAACAGGCATCGTACGGAATTTTATTAATTTAAAGGGTTTTTTAAAGCGCCCTACTCTTTCCTGAACAAAAATCGGTGAACCTGTATCAAACAAACCGATGATATAAAGAATTAGTAAGATGGGCCATAAGAACAGTAAACCAAAGAATGCGAAGAGAAAATCAAATATGCGTATCATATGCTTAAATTCAGTTATTAATATTTTATTTGGTTTTAAAACTTTTTATTGTTTTTATTAATCCTTCTTCTGCAGAAAAGGGAAGTTTTTCAATTCCTAATGCAGATTTTATTTTTTGGTTGGAAACCACATAAGATTCAGTTAATTTTTTCAATCTTTCTGTGTTTAAAGGTAGATGTAATTTATCTCCAAAGCCAGCAACTCCTTCAATTAAATCTTTTGAAATCTTCCACAATTTGGCTTTCTTGCCTAGCGCTGTGTTTATTGTTGAGATGAGTTCATTTGTAGAGATTGACTTGTCATCCGCAAAGTTATAAATCCCAGACGGTATATTTTTGTTGAGCATTTGATGAATCAGAAAATTAAGATTATCAATACTTAAAAACGATCTCTTATTTTCAAAAGCCGCCAAAGGCCAAGGAATTCCTTTTTCCACTAACTTGTACAAAAGGTTGAGATTTCCTTTGTTACCGGGACCGTGAATCATACATGGACGAATAATGTATACTTTTTTACCTTCTGGCAACTTCTGATTGGTAATGTAATTTTCCGCTTCTATTTTAGATTTCCCATAGTGAGTGATTGGATTTGGCTCTACATCTTCTGTTAAACTATCTACTACTGTATCAGCTGCTGCTTTTACAGAACTGAAATAAAAAAACTTTTTAATATCCGAAACTAAAAATTCATTAAATAATTCTATCGTCAAGTCACGGTTTACTTTATAATATTCATCAGGATTTGAAACATCTGAGGTATCGTGTGCTTTACCAGCCAGGTGGATTACTGCATCTGAATTCTGATCAATTTTGCTTTTCCATTCATCATTACGTAATGATACATTAGATATATTTACATTTTGATTATCTAAATAATATGATAAATTTGTTCCTACAAAACCACTGTGGCCTGTTATGATTACTTTCATAATTTTTTTTTAGCTACTAATTATTTAGATTTAGATATTATACTTTCTAAGTTTGAAATGCACGCCGACATTTTAAAATATCTTTCATAATATGCCCTACTGTTTTCACCTACTACTCTAAGCTCGTCAGCAGATAAAGAAGATGCTTTAAGTATCGTTTCAGATAAACCCACGTAATCACCTGCAGGAACTGTAAAACCACATTCTGCATCAATTATATTTTCGCTACCTTCTCCATTTAGCATTGCCACAATAGGTTTTGATGCACTCATGTAAGCCTGTAATTTCGCAGGTACCGTAAGGTTAAATATTGGATCATCCTTCAAGGTAACCAACATTACATCTGCCTTATCAAAAAAACTGGACATTGCTTCAACCGGAAATCTCCCCATAATACTTATAGTATCATTGAGATTATTATGATCTACGAAGTCTTTAACAAACGGCATTTTTCGACCATCTCCAACTAAAATAAACTGAATATGTTTTTTATCTTTCAATTCAAGAGCGGCTTTCATTATACTATCTAAATCTTGAGCTTCTCCTATATTACCAGCAAACATTACCTTGAATCCTTCAGGTAATTCCGGAATGGGAAAATTCTTATTCCCTTCAGAAATTGCATCTTCAGCCCAATTGGGAAAGTATACTATCTTATCATCAAAGTTTCCTTTTTCATTAATTGCCCCCCTAAAACCTTTAGATGTTATTAAAATTTTCTCTGCATTTTTATAGAACTTTTTAATGACATTGGTATAATAATTCAGAACAAATTTATTTTTAACTCCTCCAGCAATAGATAAGCTCTCCGGCCATAAATCCATTACCCAGAAATAAACTGGTGTTTTCCAAATTTTATTGATTAATAAAGCGGGATAGTATTGTGTAATCGGAGATGGCTCGTGAACAATTACAGCATCAAAACGATTGTTTAAACCCAAAAAGAAGGCTTTAATAGATGCAAAAAAAGCAAAGCTATAATAATTAGCAAATAATCTTATACCACTACCTTTTCCTCTGGGCAATAATATTGATCTGATTATTTTAACTCCATTAATTACTTGTTTTCTATTTTTGAAAATACCATACCCTTCAAATATTTCACCTTCTGGATAATTCGGCAGACCCGTAAGTACTGTAACATCATGACCGCGGTTTTGCATTTCAAAAGCCAAATCATTACTTTTAAAATTTTCGGGATAAAAATATTGGGTAACTATTAAAATTTTCACGTTTCTAAATTTCTTCTGACCAAACAGTTCTTTTAATATAATCAGTATATGAAATAATAATTCTCACCACTTTTTCAGAAACATTCGGCATTGAATAATCAGAAACAGGTCTGAAATTTCTTTCTGTTCCTATTTTTTGTTGTAAAACCTGAGTTAACCCCTGCAAAATACGTTCTGGAGACAAGCCAACCATCATTACACTTGCTTCTTCCATTGCTTCCGGTCTTTCATGCGCCTGACGAATATTCAAAGCTCTGAAATTTAATATTGATGACTCTTCAGAAATAGTTCCTGAATCAGAAAGTACGGCATACGCTCTCTTTTGCAAAGCATTATAATCGTGAAAACCTAGTGGCTTCAAAAACTGAATCTCTGGACGCATCTCAATCTGCATCTTGTCAATCATATTTTGAGTACGTGGATGTGTAGAAACAATAATTGGATATTGGTATTTTTCAGCAATTGCATTTAAAGAAGCCATCAATCCTCTGAAATTTTTCTCAGAATTGATATTTTCTTCTCTGTGTGATGATACCACAAAGAATTTACCTTCTTCTAAGCTTAATTTTTCAAGAACATTTGAAGCATTAATTTGTGGTAAATAATGATTCAGAACTTCAAACATTGGAGACCCTGTTTTGATGATTCTATCCGCAGGCAACCCTTCTCTTAAAAGATATTCTCTTGCAATATCAGAATATGTTAAATTGATATCTGAGGTATGATCTACAATTTTACGGTTGGTTTCTTCCGGAACTCTCTGGTCAAAACATCTGTTACCAGCTTCCATATGGAAAATAGGAATGTGTCTTTTCTTCGCCGGAATCGCGCACAAACATGAATTGGTATCTCCTAAAACCAAAAACGCATCGGGTTTTAGCTCTTCCAATAGGGGATCTATTTTAATTAAAATATTTCCTACCGTTTCTGTGGCTGTCTTTCCTGCAGCTTCTAAGAAATAATCCGGTTTACGAAGTCCTAAATCTTCAAAAAAGATCTGATTTAATTCGTAGTCGTAGTTTTGTCCTGTATGAACGATGATATGTTCTACTGCTTCAGAAGCATCTAAAGCATCTAAAACTCTTGATAATCTAATAATTTCTGGACGGGTTCCTACCACCGTCATTACTTTTAGTTTTTTCATTTAGCTAATGGCTGTTGGCATTTGGCGAGTGGCTTTTGCTTTTCAGCTGTTGATTTATTTAAATTGATATTCTTAAACTTCAAGAAAATACGTATCTGCATCTTCTGGATTGAATGCTTCGTTGATCCAGAAAATAGTGTACAGTTCTTCTTCTCCGATATTTTTAATATTATGGGTATACCAGATTGGCATATCTACATAAGCAGGTTCGTTTCCATCAAGATAAAAATCTAATACTTCGTCAGTATCGATTTTTCTTAATTGAATTAAAGCTTTTCCTTTAATTACAGCAAAACGCTCGATTTTTCTTGTGTGATAATGGTTTCCTCTGGTAATTCCGGGAACAGTTGTTGAAAATGAACATTGTCCCCCGATCCCTAATCGAATTACTTCCACAAAAGCTCCGCGAGGATCTGTGTGTTGGGTGAATTTTACCGGATAATGGGTTTTGTAATCGATGTATGATCGAAATGTATTGAATAAATTGTGCTCGAATAAATCGTTTATTGCTGGAATTTCTCCGTCATCAAAATATTTAGTTTTGTAGTCATTTAATAATGCCAGAACTTCTGAAACTTTTTTTGTTGCGGTAGCATCTATAACGAATTCCGGTTTGCTGTTGCCTTCTCTTATTTCGTTAACAATCGTATCTACCAATTCCTGAACATAAATTAATTTCACCTCACCATCGTTGGCAATTGTCGGTGTTTCACCATGCGTCAGCTGATGACAGAACGTAGCAACAAAAGAGTTATAGAATGGTTTTCCGAAAGCACCGAAAACATTAGGAATAATTAATCCTGTAATTTTACCTCCATTCTCTTCTGCCCAATTGGCTAAAGCTTGTCTTCCTTCTTTTTTTGATTTTCCATACAGATTATCTCTTTCTTCTTGTGTTGAAGAAGAAATCATAACATGAGCTTTTGAATTGGCTCTTTTCAGGGAATCAACCAATTTTTGAGCTAAACCTACATTAGTTTCATAGATAAATTGTTCATTTTCGTGACGGTTCATTGCAGCCAAATGGATAATAACATCACAATTTGCAACAAATTGATCTAGTTCATTTTCGTTTTCAAAATATTCTTTTTGAAAATCTATCCTTTGAAATTCTTCAGGAAACAGCCCTAAAGTATTGTACAAATGTTTTCCAACAAAACCATTCTGACCGGTAATTCCGATTTTTTTCATATTTAAATTGCTTTTAGCTTTTGGCTTCTAGCTCTGGTTATTACAACCATCTGCTACAATATAATTTTATAATTTAGATATTGTCAAAGTATTCTAAACTGTATCTAAACTCATCATTGATTTCTCCTAAATCAAAATCAGCTAAGACCAGAAGTTTACTGTTATTTTCTCTCGCCTGAATCGCAGTAATATAGCCTGACGGAATATGAAGGTAAGTTAAGACATCATCTGTTAAAAGATATTTCTCTACTGTTAAATTTTTCGAAGGATTTTTAAAATCATCTACAGCAATCACAGAAATACTAAAACTTCCTTTCATACAAGCAAACCATCTCTGTTCAACCTTATGCCCCTGCCAACCACGAATAAAATCTGTCGAATGATTTTCAATCGTATAGATTCTTTTGATCTGTGAGGCATTGAAATCATTGTTGTACGTAATGATTCCTCTCTCGTCCTGATGTTTTTTACCTTCTAACAGCATCGATTTCCTTTTAACTTTTAACTTGGCTCTTTTACCTTTACTTTCTAATAAGGATATTGCATTACATCTTCCCCAAAAACTTCTTTTCGGATCAGAGGTAAAGTAGAAATCAGTTTTTTCAACCCTTCTACACCTTGCTGCTCAGTATTATGTGAATGATAATCTTCAATTTGCGCAACTTCTTCCTCACCTTCAGAAAAATATTGAGCATAATTTAAGTCTCTATTATCTGCAGGAACACGATAAAAATCGCCCATATCTTCTGCTTTGGCCATTTCTTCACGAGTACATAAAGTTTCGTATAATTTTTCTCCGTGACGTGTTCCGATTACCTGCACAGGAACTTCTTTACCGGTTAATTCAATTAATGCTTTAGCCAAATCACCAATACTTCCCGCCGGAGCCTTGTTTACAAATAAATCTCCAGGATTTGCATGTTCGAAAGCAAACAAAACCAAATCAACAGCATCTTCTAAAGACATAAAGAAACGAGACATATTAGGATCTGTAATTGTAATAGGCTCTCCTTTTTGAATCTGATTTAAAAACAATGGAATTACAGAGCCTCTTGAAGCCATCACATTTCCGTAACGGGTGAGGCAAACAACGGTTTCAGATGTATTTCGAGATTCTGCAACGGCTACCTTTTCCATCATCGCTTTCGAAATCCCCATTGCGTTGATCGGATATGCGGCTTTATCAGTTGAAAGACAAATTACTTTCTGTACTTTATTCGCAGTAGCTGCCCGAATTACATTTTGAGTTCCCTCAACATTAGTCTTCACAGCCTGCATCGGAAAAAATTCACAAGATGGAACTTGCTTTAACGCTGCTGCATGAAAAATATAGTCAACACCTCTTGTTGCTGGTTCTACACTAGCATAGTCTCTTACATCACCGATATAATATTTTATTTTATCGTTTTTGTATAAGTTTCTCATGTCATCCTGCTTTTTCTCATCACGAGAAAAAATACGGATTTCTTTGAAGTGATCTGTTTGTAAAAATCTGTTCAGAACTGCGGTTCCGAAAGAACCGGTGCCTCCTGTTATTAAGAGGATTCTATTTTGTATTTTCATAAGTCCAAATAAATTCTAATTTTTTAACGATATTTCCCATTGTATAGTTTGCTAATGCATATGATTCAGCATTTAAACTAAATTCATTTCTAATAGATTCATTGAATAACAATTTATGAATTGCATCTCTTAATTGGTCAGCATTGCGAGGTGAAATTAACACACCTCTATTTTCCCCCAACATATCTGGAATAGCTCCTACATCAGTTGCAATGATACCACAGCCTAATGCCATTCCCTCAATAATTACATTTGGAAACCCTTCCGTATATGAGGGCAGAACTAAAAGTGTTGAGTTAATCATTTTGTTGTATACCATTTCGTTTGACATAGCTCCATAAAAGACTATCTGTTTATCATAACGATTATATTTTTCCAACAAATATTCCTTTACCTCATTCTCGTAAGGACCAACTATTTCTAATTTATATTTATTATGTAGATTTTTTGTTGCTTCAAAAAACTCATAAATTCCTTTTTTTTTGGTAACATGTCCGACAAAAACAATAGCATTTCTTTCAGTTTTTACTGTAACCTTTTTAAAATCGATTAACTTGGAAGAAACCGGGTTTTCAATTAAAGAAACATGTTTATGATATTTATTTAAAATATCCAAACTTTTTTTATCAAGTACAACAACAAAGGTACTCATCTTATTTACAAATTGTAAAGTTTTCCATTCCCAATTCTTAATAAGATAAAGATCTGGTATTCTCCCAAATCTATAATGAATTACAGTTTTTATATTGAAAATTCTACAAGTTAATATAAAAAAAACATCTTTAAATAATCCTAATGATGCACTTGAAGTGAAGTGACATAAGTCTGGTTTTTGCAAAAGTTTTTTCACCAGTTTTCTATAAAAAAGTAGAAAATTAATTATTCCATAATATATACGTGATAGTTTTGATGTAGAGGTTATGCTTCTTAACTGCATTGCATTATTGAGATGCTCTAATACATACTTATCATTAGAATAGTTTTTAAAATATTCAAGAATATTTACTGTCCAGCTAGCTATACCTCCAACTGGAGGGGGTAAAGGGGAAATCAATACTATCTTTTTCATAATTTAATTAATTCCGTTTTTCATATCTTCTCAATCTTTAATCACATTATCTAATAGTGACTACAAAAATAAATAGGTGTCACTTGCGTATTTGATACAATTCAAAATTTAATATAGATTTTTATAGTTTCAAAGTGAAACTAGCATCGTCTATTTTAGGACAATTTTTATAAACATAGACTTACATTATAAATGACCAATTGTAGGCAGTTGGAAATCTCTTTCTATATACACAATTCCAGTATCTAGTTTCTCTAGATATGTCGTTTATTAAGTTCATATTTGTCATATCTTTAAAAGAAATTTTTATGAATAATTAAATCATCAGGTGAAAATCTATCTTTTATTTTTTTTGCAGGAACTCCACCATAGACCGAGTATTCTTCCGTACTTTTTGTAACAAGACTTCCTGCCGCAATGATAGTCCCTTTTCTTATAATCACACCTTTTAAAATAGTAGAGTTCGTTCCTACCCAAACATCATCCTCTATTATAACATCCGCATCATCAGTACTTAGCTTATCTTCCTCTTTATAATCGAATAGGTATTTTCCAATGATATGTGATGAATGATTACCTCCTCGAATTGTTACATTTGGACCAAACATAACTTTATTACCAATAATTATGTTACTTATTGAAGAAAAGAAGTAAGCTCTATCTCCAATAAATACATCATTTCCAATAGATATATTTTTGTAATTGAAGGTTGAATTTAAAGGAAAAAATCTGACATTTTTCCCACTATTCTTAAACGAACTCTTAAAAATATACATAAAAGTTCTATCAATAATTTTTCTAATTAATAATATTGAATTTGCAATCAATTTCATTTCTTAAATATTTAATTAAATATAAATCATGCATAGAGTGAGCCGAGCTAAAAGTTATTAATAACTAACAATGTTATATTAAGCGTAATACTAGACTATACAATTTCTTGATGAAGCTAATATTCTATTGTAATTTTTTCATTTATTTAAAATTTTAGGCAGTGCTTTAATATAAGTCTTGAAAAGAGTTCCTTGATAGGCTTGAACATTTGTTACCGTTGAATATTCTTTTTGATACGAACTTTTTTGTGCTTTCATTCTATAAATATAACTTTCAGAATTCCACCATATCACACCATCAACTTTATTATTTTGGTACTTTACATCTAATATACTCTGAACGTATCTGTTAAAATCTGTTTTTTCAATTAAATTATTCAATCTACCAGCATCATGATAACGATGCCATATAAATGGTAAGACTTTTTTCCCATAGATTTTACCTAATTTCAAAGATTCAGTAACATTGGAAATTAAATAATTACTCGTTTTGGAGCTTATACTAAAATTATCTCTTAAATATAAACTAGTTGTAAAAAAATCTATTTTTTTTAATAACGGAGCCATTTTGTATGCAATAGATGCTCCAGAGATAGCTACGGCAGGATACTGGGCAGGATAGCAATCATAAAAACTCCAAGAAATATTTGGTCGAGCTTTCTTTGCATATTCAAGAATTTCAAGAAATCGATCTAGTACATCATTGTACCGCTGCTCTGGAACCTTTTTAACTCCTCTTAATATATCAAACTCTACCCCTTCCCAATCCAGTACAGCATAACCATATTGATTTTTATTTGGAATAAGCTTTGAACAAAAGGAATTAAATAAGTTTTGGTCGAACTTTGATCCATTAATAAAAAAATTTTCATAGAACATATAAACCCGAGAAACATTTTTGAAATCGTTTAGAATCGATTCTTGAATGATATTTCCTTTCTCAGCATAAAAATATAATTTCTGTGGTTTTTGGCCAATACTAAATAATGGGAAACAACATAGTATTAAGCCAATTACATTTTTCCCGATATTCCATGTATTATAAGTTCTCATATTATATCTATTTTTCGTAAATAAAATTTAGCAACTCATCAACATAATTATCTGCATTAAAATTTTTCATTGCTGCAGATTTTCCATTTTCACCTAATCTCATTGCAAGTTGTTGATCTTCTTGAACAAGGAATATTTTTTTTGCAAGACTTATATATTCTCCCGGAAAATCACCTAGAAAATCCTGTTCATTTTTTAAGTAATTCTCCACTTCACCTACAATAGTTGTAATTACCGGAACACCCGAAAGAAGATATTCTCCTAATTTAGTTGGTAACCCGCCCGACGGAAAACTAGAGGGGGTTGTTAACAAACATTTTGCTTTAACTAAAAGATTAGGAATCTCATCGCCCCTTACGCGGCCAAGCATTTTAATGTAAAAACACAGATTATTATCCTTTATATATTGGGAAATTATATCATAATCAGGCTTGCTGGTTAAATCACCTATCAGATATAGTTTTCTTATTCTATTTTGATTTGTTACCAATTTAATATATTCATTGTAAACTTTAATGGAATCTAATACTCCATCTCTATTATGTGAGCCAATAACCACTGCAATATATTCTTCATCTGCAATACTTTTTTCGGCACTAGCATATCTATCAGGATCTATTGTCATAGGCAAAAGAAAAGTCCTATTAAATTTTGAATAAAAAGACTCCAGCTCTCTAGTAATAGTAATAATACCTGAAAAAAGCTTCACATTGATCTCCCGAATAAGTCGACCTAATTTTCCTGAATTATGATAATAGTATGGATATTCTGTTTTATCTATGACAAAAGGAATTCCCTTTATTATGCTGTATATACGAAATATAAAGGCAAAAAATAAAGTATTATGATAAGTGATAATACTATTGTAGCCACCACGATTTATTAATATAAGAGTTCTAAAAATTCCGTAAACATAATACCATAATTTTTTAAAAGCCGAAGGTTTATCCGACCAAGTTATACTTGTAATATTCTGAAAATCTACTCCCTGATAATTTCCACTGTGAACGGTGTTTATTGCTGCTTCAGTAGTAGGAGCAAGAATGAATACTTTAACTTTATGACCAGATTTTGCAATAGATTTACAATAGCTATATACCCTCAAAGTTGACGCATTACCTATAGGAAAGGGACCAAAAAAAATAACAGCTATATTTTTCATACTATTCTTTTGTAACTCCATAAATACAAAATTTAATAAAAGAAAAGGGATATAAAACCATCATTCTAAAATAAATTGCCAATTTAGAAATTAGTTTACCAAAAGATGATGTTGCCTTAATATTGATTAACATTATATTTCTAATAATAATCAACAAACGCAATTTATCAACATGAGGGAAATTGGATATCGTTCTTGCAAAAGCATTTGCATATAATATATTAGCACATTTCTTTTTAATCGTATCTACATTTTTACTCAATTGATTTTCTGAATGATCAATTCTATAAACAGCGCCATAAAAGTCAACGAACTTACCTTTAGAATTTTCTGATATTCTAATCCACATATCACTATCTTCTCCATTAGTCAAGCTAGTATCAAAAAAGCCTATAACAGCCAAAAGATTTCGTCTGAAAAGAATAACGTTTGTATTTATATTATAAGCTCTAAAGAGAACATGGTATTCAAGATCTAAACGGCTCATCTTATCTCTGGTCCAGGGAACTAATGATTTAACACCATCTATAGTAATTAATTCTTTTTTAGCGCGAGCAAAAGTATAACCTATTCGATTATCATTAAATTCCTTCAGGGCAGTTTTTAAGTAATTGGGAAGATAGTAATCATCCGAATCTAAAAAACCTATTATATCTCCCGTCGCCATTGACAAACCTCTATTTCTTGCATATGATGCTCCTTGATCGATACATTCTATTGGCTTTTGCAGTAATACCACTTTATCTTCATATTTTTTGATTTGTGATATGGTGCCATCAGATGAACCATCATCACAGACAATAATTTCCAATTCTCCTTCAAAATTTTGTTCCAAAATACTATCTATACATTGTTTAATAGTTGATTCCCTATTATAACAAGGAACAATGATACTAACCTTCATAATTATTACGCTTTTGATATAAGTAAGAAGCTGTAATAGCCCACAGAATTACCAAATAGGCAAAATAAGTAGGATATAGAACTAGGTGACTAACCATACTCATTACTATAAACATTACTAAGGAAACAATATTTGCTTGGAATAGCTTAATATTTATTTTCCGTATTTTAAATGTATTAGAAATGACCTTTTTAATAAAAAAAAGATAAATAATAATACCAATAATACCATAATCATAAATAACTTCAATGAAATCATTATGTGATGATAAATTTTGATTTATTACTCCCCGTGTCTCCCATACGATGCCATTATTTCGTACACCATTATGTCCAGCCCCCATCAACTGATTTTCAAAGAACTGATTTTCAAAACTATTAAAAACTATTGCATAAATATCCGTTCTTCCCGAGCCGCCATCATCACCAATTGAGGTTAGTCGATTGGTAATATAGTCATCTGATCCAGAATTAAGATGTTCATATAAGCCTGACAATCCAATAATAACAATAAATACAATAAATGTCTTTGAAAAAAAACTTCCTTTTTTATCTTTTATAAAGTCAAAATAGATAGAAATTAAAAATATTAGAAACATACATATCATCGCAGACCTTTTAAAGGAAATTAAAGCTGCAACAATTGCTAAAAACATTAAAATGTATTTCCAAGTTTTATTGGTTATAAGAAATATAAAAGGACTAAGTAAAACAACATAAAAGACATGATTAAGTGATAGACCTCCTGTAGCCAGACTAAATTCTATATTCGAAAATCTAATTAAGACAAACTGAATAAACAATATTAGAAAAAGAGCGACCATTCCTTTAATTATAAAATTAAATTTAAATTCTAAATTTCTCTTATAAAAAATACTAAAGAAAATCAAGAAAACAGATGGCCACCATATTACCTCTCTTAAATCAAATAAAATATTAGATGAATTCAGTAAAACATTAAGAAACATAAATACAGACCACAATATCACAATTCTACAGATATTATTAAAAACTAAAATCTTAAAATTAAAAATTGTCACAAGTATTGCTAAAATTTCAATTAGCGTTACTATTACTGAAGTTATATATGGTGCAATTCCACTTGTCGATTGGATATCTGAATTTCCGAAAAAATAAAGAGAAGCAATACTCCAAATGAATAGAAGAAATACTAAAAACTTAAGAAATATTGAAAGCCTAAAAAACATTAATTATATAAAATTTTATTAAGATATATCTTTGAATTATTTATCAATTCATTAAGACTATTTTCATAATCTATTACATCAATTTCTTGGAAATCATCTAAGTCTTTTATTAATCTATCATCCAAAGATAATGATTTTAATAAAGAAAGGATTCTATAAGAAGCCGATTCTAAAGCAATATAAGTATAAAATTCTTTCTTAAATAAGACTGACATTGCTGTACCGTGAAATGAATCAGTAATTACTACATCAGCATATCGAATATAACTTATAAAATCCTCTATTCCCGCTGATTTAACAAAGACATCACAATCTCCATAAATACTCTTTAGTTGTGCCATCGGATCATTAGAAACAATAACAATTTTTCTACCTTTGGCTATTCTTTTAGCAATTTCAACAAGAGGTTTTTTGCCATTTAAATCATAAATAAAAATGTAACTCTCTTTAACTAATGGCTTTGATGATATAGAATACCATTTATCTATACTCGTCAGAAATACAGGATCTAAAACGTGCTCAGTATCCTTTCCCGAAATATCAGCTAAATATTTCGCACCTAATTCTTCTCGACATGATAAATAATCAAAATCAATTACAAATTCTTTAATTTTATTAGTAATATTATCATCTAAATTATTAATTCCAAAACTAGGTGCATAAGCTGCTTTAGTTTGATTTACTGATTTTTCAAACGGTTGAAAATAGATTAACCTATCAAAATGATTAATATTAAATACTTGATCACTACCCGTTATAACAATATCATAAGAGAATGAAACTTCACTCAAGTTTTTGTAACGGGTGGTCATTTTAAATTGCTTTTCAGAAAAGCGCTTAAACTTTTTCCTCTTTTGGAAATAGCTTCTAAGAAAAAAGGTTTTAAAGAGATAATATAACACCTCTTTAGCCGATTTTGGTTTTTGATAAAAATCAAAACGAGCCATATGCTCATCAGTAAAATAATTTATAATTTCAATACTATTACCACTTTCTCTTATATAATCATATAATCCAAATGTTTGAAGATATGCTCCATAATTAATTGGAAAATGGAATGTTAATAGTCCAACTGTTTTCATTTTTAAATATATTATTAAAAATATTTGTTAGTGTGTTCAATTGAATATCTTTTTGATATTGCGACTTTAAATTTTTCAGGAGGAATTCCTACTGCTATCATTGCAATAAAAACCTCAGATTCTTTTATTGGGACAAGCTGTCTCATTTTCAAATCTTTTTCAACTGAATGGCTACAGTTCAAAATACAAGAACCTATGCCATAATAATGTAATGAATAAAGCAAATTCATAGAATAAATTCCACCATCTATGAAAACCTGATTCCTTTCACCAGGAGAAGCAAATCCTCCAACTTCACCAGCAACTATTATTACCTTATTTGCTAAATGACCAAAGCCTCTATTTCCTCCCTGTGCATCCAAAACCTTACCTACAGTCGCTTTATCTGTAACGATATATGTTCTCCAAGTTTGTCTATTACAAGCAGAAGGAGCATTTTTCGCAAGATTAAGAATGTTATTTAAAGTATCAATTGAAATATCCTCTTCATCATCAAAATTTCTGATACTCATTCTAGAGTTAGAAAATAATAAAAAATCTGACGTTCTATTTTGAAAAAAGTCTTCTTTTTGAAAAGTTAATTGCTTAGTTGGAGAGAGAGTTATTAAATCCTCTATTTTAGATATTGCATTAATAACTTCCTTATCTAGCTCAAAATTGTTTATTTTATGAAACTCCTTATACTCAAAAATCACTGCAATTGCATGAAGATATTGCTCGTCTTGTTTGTCATAATTTCGAAAAAATTCAAGACAAAGATTAGATAAACTAATGACAACATCCTTTCCGAATCCAAGTCTTGATTTCGGCATTGTAAGTCCTTTTTCTAAAATGTGATATTTAGTAATAATTTTTTTTATTAACTTAATTTGATCACCATGGCCATCTGTACCTGAATAACGATAAAATCTTTTGAAATCATATAAATACGCAGGATACAGTCTCTTAATCAGAATTAAACTTCTAATTAGCGACACAAAATATTTAGGAAGAATCTTTTTGATAATATTTTTCATTATTTACTCAATATGTATTTTTGAATTAAAGTTTTAACCATTGCTTGCAAAAAAGTTCGTTCCTTTTTATCTAATCCTAAAAAATAGATACAAGTAATTGAAAAAATGGCACTTACAAAACATACTATTATCAATCGCAATATCCCTTCATTTAAATAGCCTGACAGGAAAAAAATCGAAAAATAAGAAAGAGAAAAAACCAATACTACTTTTAAAACAACATCTTTTAAGTATTTGACTATGTCTAATTTAATCATACTTTTTAACATAAGTAACCTAGCAAAAAGTGCAATTATAGAAATACATAAGGTAATTATCATTATACTATATGGTGGATAATGTAATTTAAAAAAAAGATATGAAACAGGTAATGATAACAAAAGTATAGTCCCAACTATTGCTTGATATGATTTTATTTTGCCAGTAGCCTGTGCTGCTGTCATTAAAGAATATGATAATGAATCGACCAAAGCAATAAAAATAGTTAGATTAGTAAATATTTCAACATATGTAGGAACCTCATTCAGCCAAAGTTTAAGTATTATATGTGTTTCTATTAAAATAGGGATGCCAAATATCATTAATAGGAAGAAAGAGAACTTAGAACTGGTAAATACCAAGTTCATCATATTTGAAATTTCTCCTTTAGCATAATATTTTGTTATTTGAGGTCGCGTTGCCATCATAAAATTTGTAACAAATTGATTTAATGAGTTACTTAATTGAAATGAGAGCGCTCTAGCTCCGTTTACAGTTGGTCCGAAAAAAATATTTAAAATTATATTTGCTCCTTGATTATTGAACACACCCGCTATTGAACCGAATAAATTCCATCCTGTAAACCCTATTAATTTTTTCAACAATCCTTTGTCATAAACATAAATAATATGGCTTTCTGAAAATTGTCGCACGCAAAAATATCTAAATAATAAAAATACTATTGAAGAAATAAAGAACATTAGAAAAGAATAAACTATTAGGCGATCATAAATCGAAATCGACAATAAAAATGCTATCACTAACTTTCCAGTTACCTCAAATATGCTGAAGTAAGCAAACGTTGACATTTTCTCTCTGGCAACAATTAATGCATTATATGGTATCGTTATTATAGAAACAATAAAAGAGAAAATTGAAAATTGAAATGTCCAAAGTGCTGCATCTACTCTATCTGCAGGTAATGTTAATCTATTTTTCACAAACCATACTCCAGCTGTCTCTGCAACCACAAGTATTACTAAAGAAAATAGAATATATACAAATAAACTCGTGCTGAAAGTCCTTCTTAAACTATCATAATTTTTTTGCCCTAAGTCAAATGAAAAAAAACGTTGGGTAGCAGAAGACATAGAGTTACTTAAAAACGACATCATCATCACCACTCCTCCGACAACGCTATATATACCATAATCAGTTACTCCGAGATACTTAAGAACAATCCTTACAGTAAATAACGACACAGCCATTACAAATAGCATTCGCATATAGAGAAAAATTGTATTTTTTAAAACACGACGACTATTTTCTACAACTGATTCATTATCCATCTTTACAATCTACTATCGACCTTTTTACTTATTATCCCTTTTACATCATACACAATAGCAATATCTTTTTTTGAAGCCTCTAGATCAATATTTAAGAATTCATTATGTGCGACACCAAAAATGATAGCATCAAATTTTGATGTAGGTAATTTAGTTAGGCTATCAATATTGTACTCATGTTTTACTTCTGCAGGATTCGCCCATGGATCATAAGTCGTTACCTTAACTCCATAGTCTTCCAAAGCTGCAATTACATCTACAATTTTTGTATTGCGGACGTCTGGACAGTTTTCTTTAAATGTAATACCCAACATCAATACTTCTGCTCCATTGATATTAATACATTTTTTGATCATCGTCTTGATAACTTGTGAAGCAACATATTCCCCCATAGAATCATTCAAACGACGTCCTGCTAAGATAATCTCAGGATGATAACCATGTTCCTGAGCTTTTTGCGCCAAATAATAAGGATCTACCCCAATACAGTGACCTCCTACTAAACCTGGTTTGAAAGGCAAAAAATTCCATTTTGTACCTGCCGCCTCTAAAACAGCATGTGTATCAATCTCTAATAAATTGAAAATTTTAGCTAATTCATTAACAAATGCAATATTGATATCACGTTGTGAATTTTCAATCACTTTTGCAGCTTCAGCTACTTTAATAGTGGGTGCTAAGTGTGTACCCGCTGTAATCACAGATTTATACAACTCATCTACTTTTTTTCCTATTTCAGGAGTAGAACCAGATGTTACTTTCAATATTTTATCCACGGTATGTTCCTTATCACCAGGGTTAATTCTTTCGGGAGAATATCCTGCAAAGAAATCTATATTGAATTTCAAACCGGAAGTTTTTTCAACTACCGGGATACAATCTTCTTCTGTAGCTCCCGGATAAACAGTAGATTCATAAATAACAACGTCTCCTTTTTTTATTACCTTTCCCACAGTTTCGCTTGCCTTAAATAAAGGAGTTAAATCTGGGCGGTTATTTTTGTCAACCGGTGTAGGAACTGTAACTACGAAATAATTACAATCTCTGATTTCGTCTAACTGATTGGTCACATATAAGCCTTTCTCTTCGTTAGGATTATCAACTAAAGCAGCCTGAAGTACATTATCTTCAACTTCTAAAGTAGTATCAATTCCTGATCTTAATTCATTAATTCGTACTTCATTGATATCGAAACCAACAGTGTTGTATTTAGTAGCAAATAACCTCGCCAATGGCAGACCTACATATCCTAAACCAATAATTGCTATCTTGTAATTCATAAGGAGAAATTATATCCTGTTTTTATTATTTTAAGTTTTCCCAGTACCATTGTACTGCTTCTTTCAGCCCTTTATCTATAGTATGAGTGGGCTCATATCCTAATAATGTTTTTGCTTTTTCAATAGACGCTAATGAGTGTGGTATATCTCCGATACGGTTTGGCCCATATATTACATTAACATTAGAAATCTCTCTATCAAATTCGCTTAGGTATTCTTTCAAATATCTAACTAAATCATTCAATGTCGTACGATCACCAACAGCTGTATTATAAACTGTATTAATTGCTTTAGAATCATTTGCCAACATTGCACGTTCATTCATCTGGATAACATTATCAATATAGGTGAAATCGCGAGAGTAATCTCCTGTTCCGTTAATTTTTGGCGATTCATGGTTCATGAATTGTTTTACAAATAATGGAATAACAGCTGCGTATGCTCCGTTTGGATCCTGGCGACGGCCGAATACATTAAAGTAGCGCAACCCTATACAAGATAAACCATAGGTTTTACTAAAAATATCTGCATAAAGTTCATTTACATACTTTGTAATTGCATAAGGAGATAGTGGTTTTCCAATCACTTCTTCAACTTTTGGTAAAGATTCGGAATCACCATAGGTAGAAGAAGAAGCCGCATAAACAAAACGTTTAACATTCGCATCACGAGAGGCAACTAACATATTTAAGAAACCAGAAACATTGACTTCATTAGAAGTAATCGGATCATTAATTGAACGGGGAACCGATCCTAGTGCTGCTTGATGTAAAACATAATCTGCTCCAGTAACAGCCTCATGACATGTTTCTAAATCTCTTATATCACCCTCAATCAGTTTATATTCTTCATTAGAAAGAAAAGATTCTATGTTATGACGGTGCCCGGTTGCGAAGTTATCTAGACAAGTTACTTTATAGCCTTTATTTAAAAAATATTCTGTAAGATTAGATCCTATAAAACCTGCTCCTCCGGTAATTAAAATTTTATTCATTATTATGATTTAAACATTTTCTTCCACCATGATTTATTAGAATCAGCACTGTAGCCATACCCATATTTATATCCATAGCCATATCCGCTGTTCATTTTACTCACATCATTGAGCACCAAACCTACATTTTTTATTTTTTTATCCTTGATTTGCTTGTTGATAAATCCAACTAGTTCTTTTTCTGTATAACCAGAACGCGTAACATATACTGTAATATCTGCTACATCAGCAATTAAAAATGAATCTGTTACCAACATTAACGGAGCTGTATCCAACAATATGTAATCATACAACGGTTTTAATGATTCTACCAGTTCCTCATATCTTCCGTTAGATAAAAGCTCCGTTGGATTGGGGGTAATAGCACCTGAATAAATCACATCGCAATACGGATTGAATGAAGTGGGATGAATAATTTCTGAAACATCCATCTGGTCATCATACATAAATTCTGAGAGACCAATCAACCCCCTTCTGCTTTCATTATATCTCTGTAACTGTGGGTTTCGAATATCTGAGCCAATAATAATCACCTTTTTCCGCGGTGATGCTAATGTAAGTGCTAAATTAACCGAGGTAAATGTTTTACCTTCTCCTTTTACCGTTGAGGTTACAAAAATCACATTACCTTTTTTGTTTTTTGGCAACATAAAATTAATGTTGGTAATTAAAATCCTGAACGCTTCTGCTAAAGGAGATAAATCATTAAGTTGAACAATTTCCGGATCACCTTTCTGTAGTGAAGGAAGCTCTCCAACAACGGTTGCCCTATCTAGTAGCTTTTCCAGCTCTTGCTTAGTTTTCACTTTATTATTAAATAACTCTAATAAATAAATAATTACAAACGGGATTAACATTCCTATAATCAATGCTCCAAGATAAATAATCATTTTCTTTGGAGAAACCGGAATAGGGTTTGTTAGTGCTTCGTCAACAATTCTAGCTTTTGGAGCAGCAATTGCCAATGATATTGCAGCTTCCTCTCTTTTTTGAAGTAATAATAAATACAGCTGTTCTTTAATATTTTGTTGTCTTTCAATACTACGGAACATTTTTTCTTGAACCGGAATTTTAGAAATCCTACCCGACAACCTATTTTGTTCACCGGCAATTGTCCCTATTGAAATCTGAAGTGCTGATTGACTTTTCTGTAAGCTTTGAATAACAGAACTTCGCATACTGTTTATCTGGCTACTAATATTTTGAACAACAGGATTTATTGTTGTAGAACTTTCAAGCAATTTATTCCTATCGATCACCAACTGATTATACAATGCAATACTAGATGTAATATTCGGATCAGCAAGCCCTACATTAAGTGGTAGAACCTGATAAGTACCTTGCCGGTTAACAAAATTAAGCAAACTATTAACCAATTCAAGCTGAGATTCACTCTCAAGTTGCTTCTGCCGGCTTTTCATCGATGTTTCTAAAGAAAGTTGTGCCTCAGTTTGAATATCTGCAATATTATTACGAAGTTTAAAATCTTCTTTCTGAGTTTCCACAGAGCCTAATTCTTTACTTATAAGATTAATACGCTCATCAATAAAACTAGCCGTTTTTTGTGCTTCAGAGTTTTTATCTAAAATAGCTTCCCTATTATAGTTTACTGCCAATCCGTTAATAATATCTACAGCTTTATCAGGAACCGGATCATACATTGATATTCTAAGTACGGTGGACTCTTTTTGTACCAAACTCACATTAAGTTTCGTTAGATAATACCTGGCTCGGTTCATCCCAGACATAAACTGTAATCGATAGATATCTGATGATTTGGGATTTAACTTAAATTTTGGATTTTTCTGAAACATTACAACACCGAAGGGCATTGTAACCGATTTATTAAAATCTGCCTGAATATCTTTTTTGAAACTCTCTGATTCAATGATGATCTTATTACCTTTTACTTTAGCGATAACTTCTGTTTTCGGATATTTAGCTTTTTTCTTTTCGCTGATAATCCTTACTAGAAAAGGAGAAGTTTCTTTATATAATTCGCTATCTTTTATTTTTCCTTTAGAATAAATATTAGTTTCTAGTGCTAATTCTCTTACCACAGAGAGCATCAGTTTTTTAGACTTCAGAATCTCAATTTCATTGTCTACTGAGTTGGTACCCATTCCTCCAATACCACTTAATTCTGAAATCACAGACATATCAGGCTGGCCTGCTGCTGATTTTTTAACTTCTTTAATTAATAAGGTTGATTCTGTGCTATACACCGGAATGCTGTATCTTAAAAAGAACCATGCGACAACAACGGCTACAATAGCACCTATGATAAACCAATACCACCGATGAATGTAAGGTTTTATAATTTCTCTGATATTGAAAGTTTCTTCATGAAACTCTTCTTGTGTTTGGTTGTAATCCACTATAAATCTTAATATTAACGTCTATGAATAATTAGTTGTTTCTGATTAGAGCAAGAATACCTATAGTTAACGATGCAATGACCGAGGCAACTGAAATATACAATCCGGTATTTGGATCTACTCTTGCAGCTTTTTCTCGGTTATCATTAGGCTGTACATAAATCATATCGTTCTGTTTTAAATAATAATAGGGAGAATTGATAAACTGGGCACTGGTCAAATCAATTCTATGGTGCGTTATTTGTCCGTCTACAGTTCTTATAATCAGAACATTTTTACGGATACCATAAGTGGTAAGATCACCGGCCAATCCTAATGCAGACCAGACAGTAGCATTTCCGTCAGGAACGATATAAACTCCTGGTCTAGCAACTTCACCCATTACCGACACTTTAAAGTTGATTAATCTCGCATCAATAACAGGATTTTTTACATACTCCTCGACAAGACTTGTTAATTTTAATCTAAAACTCTCTATATTTTCATCTTTAGTATTTACTTTACCAATTTGAGGAAATACTATATTATAATCAGTGTCGACAATATATGTCTGACCAACCACCGGACCTGGTTGCATAGTACTGTTAGAGCTGGGTGTGGAGTAACGAATAACTTCAGAACTTGACGAATAGCTCTGATTAAATGGTTTAACAACATCCAGATCTTTAGCAGTTACAGAAATAATCAACTGATCGCCAGGTTGCAATGTAGCACGGTTGTTTTTAATCGAATTATCTAATGCGACACTTTCAATATCTTGCATATAGTTAATTTCCTGTCTTGGTGCACATGAAGCTATCGCTAAGCCAACTACACTGTAAATAAAATATTTTTTTAAAATCATTTCTGAAAATTTTTCACAAAAATAGGTTTATTATTTTTTAAATAGATTTTTTAAACTATTGTTTAATTCGTTTTAACGATTATTAACAAATATGATTCAATTATTACTCAATTGAATGCTTGGGCTTTGGTCACTCATAACAATAATGTCATTGTCTTTTATATCTAAAAGCTCAAATTCTGAATTATTACTTATGAATTCCGGAACTATTGCTTTCAAAAGGGTGACTACCTGTATCTTATCTCTTTTAACTGCGGATTTTATAATTTGTTTGCATAATACATCAATCTCTTCAAATCCCAAATAAGGGTCTTTGGAAATCATAATTTTCTCATGATGTGTAGGAACTGTAGTTGCATTATTACTCAATAGTTCCTCATAAAGTTTCTCGCCGGGTCTTAAGCCAATAAATTTAATTTTGATCTCTTCATCGGGAATATATCCTGATAACTTTATCATTCTTCTTGCAAGATCTAATATTTTCACAGGCTCGCCCATATCAAAAACATAAATTTCACCACCATCTCCCATAGTCCCTGCCTGAAGTACCAGCTCGCACGCTTCAGGTATCGTCATAAAATAACGTATAATATCGGGATGCGTGATAGTAACGGGACCACCCTTTTCGATTTGTTTTCTAAAATGAGGAATCACTGACCCATTTGATCCTAAAACATTTCCAAAACGCGTAGTAATGAATTTTGTTGTATTGCCTTCCGTATTCTGTAAAGACTGCACAAAAAGCTCAGCCGTTCTCTTTGAGGCACCCATTACATTGGTAGGGTTTACGGCTTTATCTGTAGAAACCATTACAAAACGGTTTACTTTATATTTTTTTGAGAGCAGTGCGACATTCTTTGTCCCTAATACGTTTACAAAAATGGCTTCATGCGGATTTTCTTCTATTAAAGGCACATGTTTATAAGCCGCTGCATGATAAACCATTGAGAAATGATAGAGTTCAAATATTTTTTCAAGCCTGTAGGAATTGGAAATATCCGCTAAGACAAATTTGAATTTCTGATCAGGGAATTTTTCGAGCAATTCAAGTTCCAATTCGTATAAAGGAGATTCTGCCTGATCAAGCACAACAATCAGCGAAGGACTAAACTGAGCTACCTGACGCACAATTTCGCTACCTATAGAACCTGCTCCACCTGTTACCAGCACGCTTTTCCCAGCATGCCTTCTTGTAACCTCTTCGTTTTCTATTTTTATAGGTCTCCGATTCAACAGGTCTTCTATTTGCAGCTGACGAATTCCACCGACCAAATCAGAATCACGCATTTTACTCAATGTAGGAGCTTTCAAAACTTTCAGTCCGTGGTCTAAAGCCAACGTCATCCATTCTTCGAGCTCTTGTTTTGACATAATCTCTTTGATAATCAAAACTGCATCAAATTTGCCGGTTATATTTTTATTCTTAAAAAAATAGTCACTATTATAGATTTTATGTCCCAGCAGAACTGCTTTGTTAGAATCTGATCTTTTCGTTACGAAACCCTCTAACCGATAAGGATAATTAGGATTATGAAGTATTGCTCTTGCTAAAGAAACAGATGCATCACTTATCCCCACAACTGCCACTCTGGTTTTTGACGAAGCCCCTTTAATATCAATTAAAATATTAAAAAATTGCTTGGTAACCATTCTGAAGAAGAACATCAGCGAAATCGAAATGAAAAAGTAAAGAAATAAAGTAGGATATAAATAAAGTGGTTTACCAAACAGGAGCTCTATAAAAAAATTTAAAAATATTAATGTTACTAAAGTGCTGCCTGAAGATAATACAATCTTAAATAAATCAAAAAAAGTAGAATGTCTTATTATACCAGCGTATGTTCTAAAAACAAACATAAACAATAAATTAACCGCAATAAGTATTATTCTTTTTTCTAAACGATGATTGGGGAAATTGACCTGTACACGCAGTCTATCTAGAAGTATATATGCCAAAAATATTGATAGAAGTATAATTGAAATATCAATAATAATGACAATCCATCGCGGTATATATCTTAGCTCTGTGAGTTTTACAATATTATCCCCTTTATACAACGCGTTAAAAGCATCATCCAGCTTTTTCATCCAACATTTTGATATTTTGATTATTCCGCAAATATAATGATATTATTTTTATAAAAAAATCAGTTTAAAAATATATTTTCATTTACTTAATACCCATATACTTAAAATTTAAAAGAATAATCTACCACATTCAAAATGAAATAGATAAATATTTAACACAGTTTCTTATCTTAAAACTATTTTTAGTTTGAAATTTAAAATAAATGAGACTTAATTTAATTTATTGTTATAAATAAGAAAATCTTCCGGAAGTAATTCCGGAAGATTAAATTAATAATAAAATGACTATTCTTAAGCCGTCTTCTTCTTATTTGCAAACGCTATTGCTAAGCCAACTGCAATTATTAAAAGTACCGGAATATAATCATCGATAGGTGCTAATCCCGGATCGCCCGGATTTGCAGGCAAAACATCTTCTTCTTGCAGCTCGGTAGTATCAGTCCCATTATCATATATAAATGGATTATCTGAAGATTCCTGTGCAAAAACAAATCCTGATAATACCATTACAAACATTATTATAATCTTTTTCATAATTCTTTCTTATTTAATTATTTTTTTTGTGTACTCTTTACCTTGTGATAATGCCTTCAAGATGTAAACACCTTTAGAAGAAAGCTGTACACGAATTACTTTAGAATTCTCATTAATTGTCTGGATTTTTCTTCCAGAAGCATCAAAGATTTCTACTTTTTCAACATTTTTATCGTTTCTTACAACGAAATCCTGACCGTCTCTGAAAACTTCAAAAGTATCTTTTTTAATTTCTGCAGTTGCCAAAACATTGAGCTTATAAACAATCTCGAATCTATCAGCAGTTTCTCCTGCGTTTGCACTAAATGTATAAGCACTATTCTGAAGATCTGTGTAGGCACCTGTTATTTTATCATGCAGATAAATTGCCTGTCCGTTATTAAATAATCCTTCTTTCTGTACTAAAGCAATCGTAAAGTTTCCGTTTTGGAAATGCTTAAGTCCCACAGGAACTACATCATTGATGTCAAAACTTGCTTTCCCTTGAATAATTAATTTTTGTGAATCTGCTAAGGTATAGAACCCGTCAGAACCCATTCCTATCGCTTTAGAATCATAATTATCGAATAAGTCCAAAGCCCCGTCTGTATAATCTACTGCAAAAGTATTGTTGGTATTGTATTCAGAATTTAGTCTTAACCAGAATTTGCCTTCGGTTGCAGAATTATTTTTATTGAAGAAAGTACCATTTGTAGCACCTCTCATTTCATTATTGAATGTCAAAGAAGTATCAACAGAAGTATTTAAAGTCTTGACAATAAATCCCTGACCAATATTTGCAACTGCACCTGTCGGAACAACGGCTGTTCCGCCATTACCATTTGGAGCAGGCACCCAGATAGGATTTGCACCGTTAGCAGCATTGAAGGTAGCATATCCATAATTTGTAGTGGTAGCACCGTTTTGAAGCGTTACATTCGTGCTTTTGTTATCCCAGAAATAGAATGTGCTTGAAATTCTTGCTGCGTTAGCCGTATAGAAAGCAACTAAACTTAAGCTTGAAGGATACGGGTTACCAATTAAGTTAAAGCCGTTCCCGGAAGTTGCTAATGTATAAGTCTGCGTTCCGGTATTTGGAGTTCCTTCAAAAACTAAAGTAGCATTAGCTACCGGAGTTTTCACTGAGTATGCTTTCGCAAATACAGAAGTTGTAGAAGCTGCATTTACATAAGAATCTGTAGCCGTATCATATACTGTAATATATGCTGGTGTTCCAGCTGTATACATATTAGTTAAATTCTGATTAACAACAGGTGAAGACCAAAATGCATATTTATTAACTTCGCTTGTTCCATTTTTTAATGCTTTGAAAGCTCCTGTATAAGATAAAACAGAACCGTCTTTCTGAATAAGGTTACCGCCATCTTCAACCGTTACATCTACAGCTGAAATTGTATTATTTGAAGTAATTTCTAAAACTCCACCGTTTTTAATGGTGATATTTTTAGCTGTGAAAGATGGCTGTGACGCAGTAGAATAAGAACCTGTAATAATTACATCTTTAGCATCTGGAGCTCCGTTTGACCAAGAAGTACCGTTCCAAATTGTGGTTTCTATTCTTTTGAAAAGTTGCAATTCTTGCTGATTTGTATTTACATAAGCTGTAAATCTATTATCAGAATTTCCTGAAGCCAAATATTTACCACTATTCTCCACTTCCCATTTAGAATTGAGATAACTAAATATCCAAAGAGTGGTCGAAGATGAAGAAGCTTCCCAAGAAGAAGTACCCCCAGAAGTATTTCCTCGACCTACATATCTCGAAGCATTTTCGTTAAAAATTGTTTTAGCATTACCGTTCGATTCTATCTTCCATACATTGGCTATTGTTGGGTTTACTATAATATTATTGGATTGATTTGAATTATCTTTATTAAAGTATCCTGTTGCATCAGCGCCAACTCTATTGCTAGTCATCAAGAAATCACCATTCTCATTTGTAATAACATAATAACCATCTGTGAGGTCACTTGTTGAAGTAATTTTCTCAAATCTCCCTATACCAGCGTAAGTAACTGGATCGGCAGAAACAGTGACAATTATTTGTTGATTTAGTAAGTTCCAGTCTGCATTTCCTGACTGTGTAGCCGTAATAGTAGTTGATCCCATTCCTACAATTGTAACTGTATTTCCTGAAACACTTGCAGCAGAAGGATTTGAACTAGTATATGATACAGGTAAATTTGCATTCTCTGAATTTAAAGGTAGAGTAAATGACGGACTGCTAAGATATTTTGTTTGATCCGTAAAAGCCGTTAATACTTGGTTACCTTTCGCAATTGTAAAGTCAAAATTGGTATTAGGAGAATCACCTGCAGAATTTGAGGCCTTCATCGTTGTATTAAAAACACCAGCCCCAGTTGGTGTTCCTGTAATTTCTCCTGTTGTTGGATTTAGCGTTACTCCTCCAGGTAAAGAACCTGCTACCAAAGAATATGAATTAGGATTCTGCGTTGCATTAATTTGGTGTGAAAAAACAGTCCCCACCGTTCCTGCAAGGGAAGCACCCGTAACTAAAGGTGATGAAGTAGGTGTTATTGTATAAGTCACTTCAAACTTATCTACATAGGTTCTCGTAGATGAACTACTCCCTACATTCCAAAACTCTACTTCGGTTGTGCCATTTATTGAGTTAATGGTATAAGCTCCTGAATTAATAGATAATGAAGTGGAACCAACGGTATTTACCGAATATCTTGCTGGACCAGTTCCTCCTGAACCTGAAGCATGAACAACAACTTTACTAATGACCGCTCCATTTGTAGGATAAATTTTTATAGAACCTCCTTTTGTGGTATTTTGATATAATCTGAGCTGGCCACCACTTATGACAGGATCTGCAGTACCACTATTTTTAAAAGATGCAAAACCTATATTTGCATCAATAGACACAGGTGTTGTAGCATTTAGACCAGTAACAGCACCCGTGGCTCCAAAGTTATAAGTAACTGTTGTTTGCGCCCATCCCCACACTGAGAACAGAGCCATCAAAAACGCATATATCGCTTTTGATTTACGTTGTAATTTTAAATCCATAAATTATTTTTTTTTCGTCAGACAAAACTATGTCTTTAAGAAAAACTCAATAAAAACTTAAAATTACGATTACATTAATTTTCAATTATCTGTAAAATACTTTCATATTCGAAGCCTCTGCTTAAGAGATATTTAATAGTTTTTGATTTTTTTTGATAATTCTGTAAACCGCTTAACTTTGAACTATAATTATCATAAATTCTATGAAGTGTATTTTGGTAATCTTCTTCATCAATTTCATCAAAACAGGTAGAGATTAGTCTATCATTAATCCCTTTTTGCTTTAAATGCATTTTAATTTTTGTTTTTCCCCAGCTTTTTATATAAAATTTTCCTCGAATATAACTTCTGGTGAATCTTTCTTCATTCAAGTAATTTTCTTTCATCAAGTATAAAAGAATCTCCTCTTTCGCTTCGGGAATTAAAACAAACTCACGCATTTTTTGCTCAACCTCAGCATGACAACGATCCTGATACACACAATAGTTGACCAGTTTCTGTTTGGTTTCTTCAAAAGTGAAAAGCTTTTTATCGGGCTGCATAGTTTGGTTGATGGTTGATTGTTGATAGTTCAAAATTACAATTTACAAAAAAGAGGCACAAAATATTTGCACCTCTATTTATTTTATATTGAAAAGCCAAAAGCAAATTGCTATCAGCTCAAAGCAATTCTTAATAATTGAACAAAGCTTTACCTTCCATCAATCCGTTTACTTTTTTTCTAACGTCTGCGATTACTTCTTCATTTTTGATGTTGTCTACTACTTCAGAAATTAATTCTGCAATGGTATTCATATCATTTTCTTTAAGACCTCTTGTCGTGATCGCTGCAGTTCCTAATCTGATACCAGAAGTAGTGAACGGAGATTTATCATCAAACGGAACCATATTTTTATTACAAGTAATATCCGCTTTTACTAAAGCTTTTTCAGTTTCTTTTCCGTTTACGCCCTTGTTTCTAAGGTCAACCAACATCAGGTGATTGTCTGTACCTCCACTTACAATATCAAAACCTAAATCTACCATCGCTTTTGATAAAGCCTGAGCATTAGATTTAACCTGCTTTGCGTAAGTTAAGAACTTATCGTCTATAGCTTCACCAAAAGCAATTGCTTTACCGGCAATCACGTGTTCTAACGGTCCACCTTGAATTCCTGGGAAAACAGCTCCATCAAGAACCTGGCTCATTTGCTTGATTTCTCCTTTTGGCGTTTTGTGTCCGTACGTATTTTCAAAATCTTTCCCCATCATGATCATTCCTCCTCTTGGACCTCTTAAAGTCTTGTGAGTCGTCGTTGTTACAACATGACAGTGTTCGAATGGAGAATTTAATAATCCTTTTGCAACCAAACCTGCAGGATGTGCAATATCTGCCCAAAGTGTCGCACCGATCTCGTCTGCAACCTCTCTGAATTTTGCATAATCTAAATCTCTTGAATACGCCGAGAAACCAGCAATTAACATTTTTGGTCTTTCTCTCAACGCTACTTCTCTCATTTGGTCATAATCGATTAAACCAGTTTCCTGCTGTACTCCGTAAGAAACTACGTCATACTGAATTCCTGAAAAGTTAACTGCAGAACCATGAGTAAGGTGACCTCCCATAGAAAGATCCATCCCCATGATTTTATCTCCAGGTTTCAACACTGCCAAATAAATTGCAGCATTCGCCTGAGAACCAGAATGTGGCTGAACATTTACATAATCAACCCCGAAAAGCTGTTTTGCTCTTTCGATAGCCAATGTTTCAACCTCATCTACTACTTCACAACCTCCGTAATATCTTTTTCCCGGATATCCTTCTGCATATTTATTCGTCAATACACTTCCCATTGCTTTCATTACATTTTCAGAAACAAAGTTTTCTGAAGCAATAAGCTCTAATCCGTGGGATTGTCTTTCTCTTTCTTTTTCGATAAGGTCAAAAATAATGTCCATTTATTCTTAGATTTTTAGATTTTGAACCCCAAAAATACGGAATTTAGTATAGATTTAGGTATTTCTTATAATGATTTTTACACTTAAGTCTTTACTTTTTTAACCCATTGTGCATTTTAAATTTTGTCTTTAGGAAATAAGTGAAATGAAAGATTAGAGATAGTCAAACGGCTTGTTTATCTTTATACCAATATTTTTTTTAAAATTCCTAGTCTATCGTTGCGTTTTTAATCGCTAAGAAAGACAAAGTTTATTCAGATAGATTTCTTTTTTAGGATAAACAAGGGCATTCCATTTAACAAAGAAATACAATAATTTAAATACCGAGTGCTTAAAAAATATCTTCAAAATGCACAATGTTTTTTCAATTTAATTTTAATAGAATTTTCGCTTTAACCATAAACTGGCTCTTACCAATAAAATCAATACCGGAACTTCTACCAATGGACCTATAACGCCTACGAAAGCTTGTGCAGAATGAATTCCGAAGACGGAAATGGCAACAGCAATCGCCAATTCAAAATTATTTCCTGTAGCGGTAAACGATATTGAAGCATTTTTATCATAAGAAATATTCATCCATTTATTAATGAAAAAACTTACGAAAAACATCAATACAAAATAGATAACAAGAGGAATTGCTACTTTCAAAACATCCATCGGAAGTTCTACAATTTTATCGCCTTTTAAGCTAAACATCAAAACAATGGTGAATAATAAAGCATACAATGTAATCGGCGAAATCTTCGGTACAAACTTTCGGTTATACAATTCTACACCTTTTAATTTTACTAAAAAATAACGTGTTAAAAATCCCGCCAAAAATGGAATCCCAAGATAAATTAAAACACTTTGCGTTACATCTTTCATGGGTACAGAAACATTGAAACTACCCAATCCTAATTTTTTTGGTAAAACATTGATGAACAACCATACAAAAAAGCTGTAAGAAAAAATTTGAAACACACTGTTCAAAGCGACTAAAAGCGCGGCATATTCCCGGTTTCCTTTGGCTAAATCGTTCCAGACAATTACCATTGCAATGCATCTTGCTAAGCCAATCAAGATTAATCCAATCATATAATCCAGTTCATTTTTCAGGAAAATAATGGCTAGAATAAACATTAGAATCGGGCCAATAATCCAATTGAGCAGCAATGAAAGTGATAATACTTTTTTATCTTTAAATGCTATTGGCAATAGCGAATAATCTACTTTTGCAAGCGGTGGGTACATCATCAAAATTAAGCCGATTGCTAACGGGATATTGGTACTTCCAACCGAAAGCGAGTTGGTAACAGATGAAATATCTGGAAATAAAAAACCTAAACCTACTCCGATTGCCATTGCAAGGAAAATCCAAAGGGTAAGATAACGGTCGAGAAACTTGAGTTTGGGCTGCATCGAATTAATTTTTAACTAAAGAAAAAACATACAGACATTCCATCGCAATTTGGTTGCTCCTCTCGGTATATTTTTCGTCCTGAAGAATAGAATTGTCGTAAGATTTTGGATCAAAATAAGTCGTTCCGATTCTTAAATCACACCCGGGAATAAACGGACAGTTTTCGTCTGCATCTCCACAAGTCATCACTGCCACAAAGTTTTCTTTAGGCAAAGTTTCATCATCAATATTTTTTGAAAAACAAAGATTCGATTTATTCTCTTCAAAAACGACTTCGTATTTAGGATTGAGAGTTTCGTCTAATTTTTTCACTCCAAACCCTGAGGAAATCAATGCATTGATAGCATTTTGATTGAAAGATGTTGTTTGTGTTCCTGCAGAAAAAGTATGGATATCGAAACCATAAAAATCGGCAGCGACTTTTGCCCAAACTTGCCCCAAATGACTACGGCGGGAATTATGCGTGCAAACGTATACCAAGTTGATTTCTTTGCCTGAATTTAATTTCTCCTGAATATGGCAGGCTAATTTTTCTAACAGAATTTTTCTTTCAGGACTAATTTCTTTAAAATTTTTGCTGATGATTTCGCAACGTTCTTTAATTTCTTGTTTCATTTCGAATTTAAATTATATTGTTATGCCACGAAACACGAATCCTTCTAATATTCGTGCATTCGTGGCTGGAAAAAATTAACAACATCCACTTCCAGGTTCACAAGAATTACCTGAATCTGAAATTAATTCTGACAAATTTTTCTTTTGTTTTTCTGAAGGAATTCCGCAAGCATCCTGAGCCAGACAAGCTGTCGTTTTATTTACTAAAACAAAGTGACTCCCGTTGAACTCCAAATCATATTTTCCTATCGTTTGAGATTGATATTCTACTTCAATTTCTAAATCTTCAATACCTAATTTTTCTTCCGATAGATTGATGATATGCAAAAGTTTTATCGGCTTTAGACGGTGTTCAGAATCATCAGCATTCCATAGCTGGAAATTGACTACTTTTTCTGTACGAATGACTCCGCCACAGTCGATAAAGTTTTTGGTAATTTGCCCTACTTCCGTTACATGAAAATGTTCGGGTACAAAATTTCCGTTTTCTAGTTGAAATTCTACATTTTTTAATGATGGTAAAATTTCTTTAATCTTTGAAAGTTTCATATAAAATATATTTAATTAAATACGTATTGTAATATTGCTATATAACGATGATGATAAATAAAAAAATGCCTTTAACAGCATGATTCTGATTGAATGTCCTGAGTAAAAAACAATCCTAATTCAGTTTGCATCGTTTTCCAGACTTCGTCATCAATACAATAGCAAACCGACTTTCCTTCGATAGAGCCTTTGATAATTCCTATATTTTTCAGTTCTTTTAGATGTTGTGAAATGGTAGCCTGCGCCAAACCCAATTCCTCAACCAGATCATTGCAGATGCAAGCTTTTTGGCTGATAATATGTTGCAAAATCGCAATCCTTGCAGGATGACCCAAAACTTTGAAAAGCGTCGCTAATCTGTTTTGTCCTTCACTAAAAATTTCTGTCTTTGTAAGCCCCATATTTCATTTTAACATTGCAATATTACGATAATAAGTTTAATATTGAAAATTAATTTTATTATTAAATCCCGAAATCACATTTAATTTGCTTTGTTGAACGTTGTCTTTTTAAAATATGCAAGATTATTCTCAAGTCATCAAATTTGGTTGGAATCGTTACAAAATAGTCTTAACTAAATGATATATTTGCATAATCTTAAAATCGAAAATCGTTTAGAGTTATGGGAAAGAAAAAATACAAAAAACACTTACTTAAGTCGTTAAAATCTCTTGGTGAATCTGAACATTTGATTCTTAAAAGCATGACCAACCTTATGCTGCATGGGGAACTTAAGAAAAGCAACATCGAATTTAAAGATGGGGACACCTTCAGTTTCAAAGACAATATTTTTGATTACAGCGAAGATAAAAATGTAAGAAAATTGGCTAAACTTCGCAGAAAAATGTTGAAAACCGCCAATCAACTGGTGGTTAAAAATAAATTTAAGGATAAAGAAATTAATTTTTTAGGCTAAATTTCATCCAAATAAACTTTATTTGAGAATAATACATCAAAAAAGTCCCAGAAAATCTGGGACTTTTTGCATTTATTTCAGGGTAAAATTATTTTGCTTATTTCGTTTCGCTTGTGCTATTTAGTAATTCCAAGCACAATTTATCGATATTTTGTGTTTTTGGATTAAATGCTGAAACATTTGATAAAATGATAACGGCATTCTTGCTTTCAGTACTAAAAGCTAAAGACGAAGAATATCCGGCCGTTCCTCCGTTATGCCAAAAAAATTCGCTATTATTTTTATTTTTCAGAATATGCCATCCTAATCCGACTTTCATTTTTTCATTGACTATAAAAGTTGGTTTTCTTGTTAATGCAAGTTCAGTGTTTTTAGCATTAAACTGAGCCTCAACAAATTTTGCCAAATCTTCGGTCGTAGACAAAATCCCACCACCACCGAACAAAACATCAAAATCCCAATTGGAAACTTTTTCACCACTCGCATTTAGTCCGTCGACAAGTTTGTCTTGTAGATTTTTTGAGCTTACAAAAGAATTATTCATTTTATACTTATCGAATATCCTTCTTTGGAATAATTGCTGTAATGTAGTTTTTTGACTTATTCCCAATGTATATCCCAATAATCCTGCTCCTAAATTTGAATATTCATATTTTACTTGATCATTTTTTAATTGTAAATTAAGCTTCAATTTCTTTTTTGCCATAATTCGTGTACGGATTACTTTCGTTGGTTAAGTCCAAATTATTCGGAAGACGTGGTAAACCAGAAGTGTGATTGGCTAAGCTCTTAAAGTTTAATTTACTATTTCCTGCAAACGGAAAAGAATAATACGAATTGATATTATCGTTTAAGTTAATCTTTTTATCTTCAACTAATGAAGCTAAAACAGTGGAAGTAAAAGCCTTTGTAATAGAGCCTATTTCAAAAACTTTGTTGTGATTTTCAATACTTTTTATCGTATCATTTTGTTTTATAATTCCGTAAAAATGAACTTTTCCACTTTCTATATATGCAATTGAAATCTGAGTATTATTCGGAAAATCTTTCGCATTCAAAAATATAGCTTCACTTACACTTTTAGGAAATTGACGCAAAGCATTTACTGTTTTACTATTTTCCTGAACTCTGTTTTCTTCTGACTTTTCGTAAGGCTTTACAAAAAAACCGTTGATTTTGTTCTGATCATTCAGAGAAATATTCACAGCCAAGACTGCTTTTTCAAATTTGGTTTTATAAGCAGCATAGGTTTCTTGATAAGCTATAAATTCCTTACTCTCTATTTTACCAAACTGCAATTTCAAATTAGACAGAAATTGCTTGGTATCTTCAAGAGGTAAAGCGTTCTGCATTTCAGGCGAGAAACTATTAAAAATATCATTATAATTTCCAGAATTGTAATTATTCTGAAAAAGATCAGCCGCAGTTTTATAATTAGCAGATTGAGCAAAGAACAGACTTGTTAAACTAACGAGTAAAAGTAAAAATATTTTTTTCATGCTTAAAGTATCAACTTTTACACTTGAATTATTTCTTAGCTTTCTCTTTCAGCTCTTCTTTATCTTTATCTGAAGGGTTCCAAACTTTCACTTCAGAATTCTGATTGATTCCTGACAGAATCTGTACATTGATACCGTCGCTTGCACCAAGCTTCACATATACTTTTTTGAATTTTCCGTCTTTTTGTTTTACCTCAACGAAAGGAACGTCTTTACCATTCTTCTTTTCATACTGAATTAAAGATTCATCCAAAAGCAATGCATTTTTCTGAGAGCTCATCACAATTTCTCCGTTGGCTGAGAAACCGGCTCTGATGTATTCGTTATTCGGATTGTTTACATCACCTTCTACCGGGAATTTTATAGTTCCGTTGGTATCTTTTCCTTTTGGTGCGATCATTGTCAGCTTTCCTGGAAAAGACTTATTCTGCAAAGCTCCGATTACGATTTTCATATCCATTCCCTGCTTTAGTTTTCCGGCTTGTGCTTCATCAATTTCACCCTGAAAAATCAATGAATTCAAATCTGCAATCGAACATATCGTTGTTCCGGCGTTGAAAGAGTTGGCTTCAATTACCTGGCTCCCTACTTTTACCGGTACTTCAAGAACAGTTCCTGCGGCTTTAGAACGAATTTGCGTTGTTGCCAGACCCTGCAATTCCGGAATAGCTCCTGTTTTTGCAATCTGCAAAGTTTTTTGTGCAGTTACCAATTGTTGGTTTGCATTTCTCAAAGCTTGTTGCTGTGTATATAATTGTTGCTGAGCCGTCAAATATTCCTGTTTTGAAACAACACCTTGCTTAAACAATTTTTCAGACATTGCAAACTGAGTCTGCATATTTGCAACATTCATTTTTGCATTATTAATCTGAAGCTGTGCGTTTTGTACATTTTGTGTTGCGTTATTTACTTCCGCTATATTCGGAACAATTCTTACCGTTGCAATCAATTGTCCGGCTTCTACCCTATCTCCTTCATCTACCAAAATTTTCTCAATAATCCCTGCAATATTCGGCTTAATTTCGATTTCTTCTTTAGGAACGATTTTTCCTGTTGCCATCACTTTGTCTTCCATATTCTGAATAGAAGGTTTCCGGGTAAGAAAAGCCTCACTTTGGGTAGAATTTGATTTTACCACATAGCTGATTCCTGAAAATAATGCTACCGCAAACAAAAGCCCCAAAAATATGTAGATGCCTTTTTTCCAGGTAAATTTCTTTTTCATATATAGTTTATTTTTTTTAATTTATTTAAAATATTGATTGCTGTTCGTTATCTAAATTTTCAAATTTATTCGCTCCTCAATGCTTCGATCGGGCGTATTTTAACGGCTCTCTGTGCAGGTATCATCCCAATAATCAATCCTAAAACAACCATCACCGTCATTGCGCTGAATACATTGCTGTAATTGACTGTTGGATTGTAAAATGGAAAATCATCCTGATTTTGAGTTAGCATATTAAAAATCATCAAAACGAAAATTCCGAAAATAAACCCGAGTAAACCCGAGCTTAATGTAATCACGACACTTTCAAGCAAAATCTGGTTTCTTACTTCTGAAGGTTTTGCACCTAAAGCTCTTCGGATCCCTATTTCTTTTGTTCTTTCTTTTACCGTGATCAATAAGATATTTGATATTGCAATTACGCCTGCAAGAATAGTTAAAGTTCCTACAATGATGGTTAAAAGCTGCATTCCGGTTAAAAATCCTGTCAGCTTTTTAAATTCTTTTCCAAGGTTAAAACTTCCAAAAGCATTGGTATCTTCAGGAGAAACCTTGTTTTTCTTTTTCAATTCACTCTTTACTTTATCTTCCACATCATTTACGTCTGCATTTGGTTTACTTACAATGGCAAAAACATCTACATTATCGCCATCATTATAGATTTTCGTAAACGTGGAAAGTGGGATAAAAACAGTCTGATCATTATCCATTCCGCCACCTCTTTTCACTCTGAATACACCAATTACATTAAAGAATATACCTTTTACATTGATTGATTTCCCAATAGGATTTTCATTCTTTTTAGAATCAAAAAAGTTTTTATAAACCTCTTCGCCAATTACGGCAACATTTTTATTTTGTGAAACATCGGCATCATTTAAATACCTTCCGTAAATAAGTTTTTTCTCTGAAATTTTATTTCCGATAGGATAATCTCCATTCAGACTATAGGTCGCCGTTTTTCCATTTCTAGACATTTGTTCTCCTGCACTTCCGAAGTTACCTCGTGAGTTTTTTGGCGAAATATATTCAATCTCACTGATTTTTCGCTGAAGCATATCGACATCCTGAAGTTTCAGATCCATTGCTCTACCTTTCGGAAAGCCTTCGTAAGGAATCGATGTGTTTTGTGCCCATAGGAAAATAGAATTGGTCGCAAAACCTGAAAATAATTTATCAAAACCATTTTCCATTCCTTTTGCAGAGCCCAGCAAAACAACGTAAAGAAACATTCCCCAACCCACGCCAATCATGGTAAGAAACGTACGAAGCTTATTATTCTTGAGTGAATAATAAATCTCCTGCCATGTATCTTTTTTAAATAAAATGTTCATTTTTAAAATGTCAATTTTTTACTTTATAAAAGTGAATTATGCTTCGCAAATCAATTATTTTCAATGTGAATTGTCAATTTCTCCGAGTCAATGTTGAGTTTTAATTTTCAAAAATTCACTTGCGCAGCAAGATTGACTATTCACTATTTGTTATTCCGTTCTTAATGCTTCAATTGGTTTAATCTTCGAAGCCCTGTAAGCCGGAACGAAGCCTGCAATTAATCCTGAAATTACCAAAGCAATGAATGCAGCGATAATTTCGTACCAGCCCACGCTTGGATTTTTAATAAAATATTCTTCTAAATTATCTCCGATTAAATGTAAGGCTAAAACCCCCAATCCAACTCCTACGAATCCAGAAACGACCGTTATTACAACGCTTTCTTGAACAATCAAAGCAACAATACTTCCCGGCTTTGCACCAATTGCTTTTCGCACTCCGATTTCTTTGGTTCTTTCTTTAACGATGTAAACCATGATGTTACTGATTCCGATAATTCCTGCCAATAAAGTTCCTAATCCAATGAACGTTACAATCCCCGTAAGAACCGCCATAAACATGAAAGTTTCATTCATATTTTTAGCATTATTCCAAACACGAATTCCATTTTCATCGTCGGGAGAAACATTTTTTCGGGCTTTAAGACCGTCTTTCAGTTTCTCACCATATTTTATTGCTTCTTCCGGAGTTAGATTTTCATTATAAGCAATGTATGCCGTACTTATGGTATCCGAACCTTTTTTCATCTGCTGTAACGTGGTAATAGGAATTGTAATATGTCGCTCATCATTATCCCCTCCATCATCAGAAAACACTCCAATAACCTTGAACATGGTTCCATTAATATCTAAATCTTTACCAACCGGGCTTCCGTTTTTTATTAAATCCCGCTGTACCATTCTCCCTATCACTGCAACGTTTTGCTTCCGTACCAAATCCATTGACGAGACGTAACGTCCTTCCAACATTTTTCTGTTTTCGATGTATTTTTCTTCAGGATCGGCTCCGTTGATTTGATAAGAACCACTTTCTTTACCATACTTCACCATCAAATTGGCGGTATATCTAGGCGTTGAATACCCTACTTTTTCTTTATCATTATTTACTAAGAAATCATAATCTTCATTGTTCATCGTCACGGTACGGTCAGATTGCAAACCATTGTAAGCAATCGTTGTTTTCCCTGAATAAATGGTTATCAGATTTTGGGCATCCCGCGCAAAGCCTTCTGTAAAAGCGTTTTTCAGACCACTTCCAATTCCGAAAAGAACAATAAAAATAAACAGCCCCAATGCCACGGTAAAGCCCGAAAGCACCGTTCGCAATACATTACTGCGAATCGAACTGAATATTTCCTGCCAACGATCTAGGTCAAACATATTTTTGTTTTTTTACTTTGTAAAAAAGTCAATTATTTTTAATGTCAATTGTCACTTTCTTCGAGTCAATTGTTAATTTTAACTCTTCTAAAAATTCACTTGCGAAGAAAAATTGACTATTCACTATTTTAACATTCCACTCAAAAGGATAAATGTTGTTTTTAATTTATTTCCCGCTTTTTCTAAATCAACCAGATTAAGATATTCAGATTCAATAATTATATCAAAACAAGAATCCAATTCTATTACTGAGCCTCTTGAAATTTCAAAATATCTTTTTCTTTCAATTTCAGATTTTCTAGAGCAACCTTCGGTAATATTTAAGATTACAGAAGTTGAAGCTCTTCTTATTTGATCTGTTAAATTAAATTTTTCTTCAGTTGGAAGACTATTTAATATTTTATAACATTCAAATCTTAACTCTCTTGCCGATTTATAGACATCGAGTTTATAATGATTTAGATTTAAAAACATTTTTTCTCATTTTAAAAGTCATTTGTGTTTATTTTATAATTATTGCACCTTTTTAAAAATTCACTTGCGAAGAAAAATTGACCATTCACAATTCACCCTTAAAGCACAATTTGCTTTATAAACTCGTCACTTTCTATAATTCCGTCTCGTAAAATGACGTTTCTTTTGGTCTGAGCGGCAACATCAGGCTCGTGTGTTACAACGATGATTGTTTTTCCTTCACTGTTGATGTCCTGAAGGAGTTTCATAATATCATGCGTGGTTTTTGAATCTAATGCTCCGGTTGGCTCATCAGCAAGAATTACTTTTGGATCTGTAATTAATGCTCGTGCAATGGCAACTCTCTGTTTTTGACCACCCGAAAGCTCGTTTGGCAAATGATTTGCCCATTGTGCCAAGCCTACTTTCTCAAGATATTCTAATGCTTTTTGATTTCTCTCTTTTCTTGAAACATTTTGATAATATAAAGGAAGAGCTACATTTTCTATAGCTGTTTTGTAACCTATCAAATTGAAAGACTGAAACACAAATCCCAAAAATCGCGAGCGGTATTCTGCAGCTTTTACTTCATTTAAATGTTCGATAGGAATACCATCCAACTCGTAAATCCCAGAATCTTTTTCATCCAGAATTCCGATAATATTCAGTAAAGTTGATTTTCCCGAACCCGAACTTCCCATAATAGAGACAAATTCACCCTCAGAAATATTGAGGTTGATTCCTTTGAGAACGTGCAGTTTACTCTTGCCCGTGTCGTATGATTTATTGAGATCCTGAATTACTAACATTAAGCTTTGGATGTTTTTATGTCTTATAAGTAGCTACTACAATCATTTTGTTACAAGATTAAAAAATTCTTTTTAAATTACACCTGTTTAATATATTACATTTTGAAATTCAATAAGTTAAAAATTATTGTTTAACCAGAATCAGTGTCAGCAATTTGTTTCTGCTGCTTAAGTTCCTCTAATCCAATGGCAAAGGGAGTTTCATGTAAATGTGGAAAACTTTTAAGGTTAAAAGTCAGTCAATTAGTGTTTACCCCTTTTAAAATCAGTCTTCATTCTCTAACTTTGTAGGTAGATTATGAAAGAAAATAGTTGGGATTCAAGATTAATCAATCACTCGATTAACTTTCAAAAAATCAAATACTTATCAATTATATGATTGTATTTTCAGAAATCTATTTATTACAAAACAAAAGACATTACAATTCAATATGGGAATTTTTGATAAAAGAGTAAGCTATAAGCCATTTGAGTATCCTGAGGTTCTTCAGTTTACAGAAGCAATCAACAAATCTTTCTGGGTACACTCGGAAGTAGATTTTACGGCAGACGTTCAGGATTTTCAGTCACAACTTGAGCCTCACGAAAAAAATGCAGTAAAAAATGCACTTTTGGCGATTGCTCAGATTGAAGTTTCGGTAAAGTCATTTTGGGGTAATCTATATCACCACTTACCAAAACCTGAACTGAATGGTTTGGGATCTACATTCGCTGAATGTGAATTCCGTCATTCTGAAGCGTATTCGCGTTTGTTGGAAGTTTTAGGATATAACGAAGAATTTACCCACGTTGTAGAAGTTCCTGCATTGAAGAAAAGAATAGATTTCTTATCAAATGTGCTGAAGCATGCTAATTCTGCAACTCCGAAAGAGTATGTTTCGTCTTTGCTTTTATTCAGTATTCTGATTGAGAATGTGTCTTTATTCTCGCAGTTTGCAATTATTTTATCGTTCACAAGATTTAAAGGTTTCATGAAAAATGTTTCCAATATTATCGCGTGGACATCTATTGATGAGCAGATTCACGCGAATGGAGGAATTTATCTGATCAATAAAATCCGTGAGGAGCAACCGGATCTTTTAACTGATTCTGATATTGAAGATATTTACACTTTGGTAGACCAATCGATCGAATTGGAAGGAGAAATTCTTGACTGGATCTTTGAAATGGGTGAGCTGGATAAATTCTCTAAGCAAGATTTAATTAACTTTATGAAATACCGTGTTGACGAAAGTTTAACCAAAATCAACATGGAAAAACGTTACAACACGACAGCAGAACAATACAGCCCGATGAAATGGTTTGAAGAGGAAGTTTTCGCAAATTCTATGGATGATTTCTTTGCAAAAAGACCTGTGGATTATACGAAGCATGATAAGAGTATTACGGCGAATGATTTGTTTTAAGAATGAATAATTTAGAATACGCTAAACAGCAACTAGATCGTTTTTATCTTGACATTAAAGAACATGGAAGACAAAATCCATCCTATCCTTTTATACAGAGTTATTCGGAAAATTTATTGAATTTAATTTCATATATAAGAGAAAATGACAAAATAATGGATACCACATTATTATCTCTACGGATGGAAGCGGATATATTAAAAGCAGATATTCCTGAAGAGTTACATGATGATTATAAAAAGGGAAATAAAAGATATAGAGAAAATTGGTTGATTCAAAAGAAAAAAATTGATGATGTAACATCAGAACTTTATGAGCATCTTAATCAGCTTTCTTATTTATAAATTTTCATTGATAATATAATAACGCAAGCGAAGCGAGCGTAAAAACAGTTAGTATTAGCGATGTCATGTTGAGATTGTCGAAGCATCTGCAGAAAAGATGAGATTGCTTCGTGCCTCGTAATGACGAAAATAAATAGCTGCTATTAAAAAACCTCATAGGTTTCGAAAACCTATGAGGTTTGGCAGAGATATCAATAGGAACGGGCTTTAGCCCGTTTTCAAAAGAGAAGAAGTTCATGTGGCTTTAGCCAAAACTTAATGCGGTTGCTTTTGCACAAAGAACCTTGTCAAGGTTGATTCAGAAGTGGGAAGATTAAATTGATTCAAAGAGATGCTTCCTTTCTCGCAATGACAGAATTCAGAAGTAAAGAAAAACAAACCGTCATCTTAGCCCTGATTGCAGCGGCATACTTTTTTGTGATTGCGATTGAGAAAAAGGTCAACAAGTTGCTAAACATTGTTCGCAATCACAAAAAAGATATAGCGGAAAGCAGGTAGAAAATTGAGAAGAAGCACACACAAAATGCTTCTAAATAAAAAATAATAGTAAAACAAAAAATTGCTTCATTTCGACAAGTTCAGTGTAAACTCACTGCAACGGAAGACTCTGAAGCAACAAAAAAATATAAAGAATGGAAGAACAAAACAACAATATCTGGTGGCTCAACGAAGAATCTGAGCAAATGCTGAACAGAGGTTACCTTCTGAAAGGGGAAACCGTAGACGGTGCAATCGATAGAATCACCACTGCCGCAGCAAAAAAACTATACAAACCTGAACTGCAGCCGGCTTTTAAGGAGATGATCATGAAAGGATGGATCAGTTTTTCTTCTCCGGTGTGGGCGAATATGGGAACGCAGAGAGGTCTTCCAATCTCTTGTTTCAACGTGCATATTCCGGACAGCATTGAAGGAATTACCCATAAAATGGGTGAAGTGATCATGCAGACGAAAATCGGGGGCGGAACTTCGGGATATTTCGGGGAACTTCGTAACAGAGGGACTGCGGTAACCGATAACGGAAAATCTTCCGGAGCAGTTTCGTTTATGAAGCTGTTTGATACTTCTATGGATGTGGTTTCTCAGGGCGGTGTAAGAAGAGGTGCTTTTGCGGCCTATCTTGATGTTGACCACGGTGATATTGAAGAATTTTTATCAATTAAAGACATTGGTAGTCCGATTCAGAACCTGTTTACAGGGATTTGTGTGCCAGATTACTGGATGCAGGATATGATCGACGGTGATGCCGACAAGCGTAAAATCTGGGCTAGAGTTTTGGAAAGCCGTCAGCAAAAAGGTCTTCCATACATTTTCTTTACAGATAACGTGAACAGAAACAAACCTCAGGTCTATAAAGATCTTGGATTGACCATCAATGCGAGTAATCTTTGTTCGGAAATCATGCTTCCGTCGACAAGACAGGAATCTTTCATCTGTTGTCTGTCTTCTATGAATTTAGAATTATACGACGAGTGGAAAGATACCAACGCAGTACAGTTGGCGATCTATTTCCTTGACGCTGTCTTATCTGAATTTATTGAGAAAACTGAAGGTAATTATTATCTTCAGGGAGCACGAGATTTTGCATTGCGTCACAGAGCGCTTGGTTTGGGGGTTTTGGGTTACCACTCTTATCTTCAGAAAAACATGATTCCTTTTGAGAGTTTTGAGGCGACACAGTTTAATGCAAGAGCTTTCAAACACATCAGAGCTCAGGCTGATATTGCATCTAAAGAATTAGCAAACATCTATGGAGAACCTGAATTATTGAAAGGTTACGGTATGAGAAATACAACAGTAATGGCGATTGCTCCTACAACTTCAAGTTCTGCGATTTTGGGACAGACTTCTCCAGGAATTGAGCCTTTTGCATCAAATTACTACAAAGCTGGTTTGGCGAAAGGAAACTTCATGCGTAAGAATAAATATCTTGCTAAATTGCTTGAAGAAAAAGGTCTTGACAATGAAGAAACTTGGAGAACAATTATGCTAAACCATGGTTCTGTTCAACACCTGACTGAATTGACTGATGAAGAAAAAGCAGTATTCAAAACCTTCAAAGAAATCTCTCCAATGGAAATTATTTCTCAGGCTGCACAAAGACAGCAATACATCGATCAGGCTCAGTCTCTGAACTTGCAGATTCCTTCTACAATGCCTGTAAAAGACGTTAACTATCTTTACATCGAAGCATGGAAGAAAGGTGTGAAAACTTTGTATTACCAAAGAAGTTCGTCTGTTTCTAAGGAAATGATGGTGAATTTTGTGAGCTGTTCGGCTTGTGAAGCTTAATTGAAGAGTCAAGTAAAAAGTTTAAAGAGCCAAGTTTTGGCTGTGAATATTGAAACCGCGGAAATTTTTTCTGCGGTTTTTATTTAAAACAAAAAAGTAAAATAAACTTTACATATTGTAAAATATTCTTTACATTTGTTTTATTAAAATTTGACAAGCATGAATACATTACAACTTTTTCCGCACCGTTTTAAGATAATTGGATGGTTTATTTTTATCCCGTCATTAATTCTTGGATTGATTTCTCTATCTGGAGTGATGAAATTTGAAATTTCTCTGCCAGTCATTTATAATTCAGGATTTTTGAATAATGAAGACCAAGGTTTTCTGCAAACCGCAAACATTGATTTATTCCCCAATTTATTTGGAGTTTTAATTATTATCGGCGGAATTCTGGTGGGATTTTCCAAAGAAAAAATTGAAGATGAGTATATTTCGAGTCTACGCTTAAAGTCCGTTTTCTGGAGTTTGATTGCAACCTATTCTATTGTTCTTATTTTATTTATATCCATTTTTGGAACCCTCTTTTTCACAGCAATGATCTTCAGTATGTTCTTACCTTTGGTTTTGTATGTTTTCAGATTTAATTATTTATTACTTAAAAAATGAAAAATAAAATTAAACTCGAAAGAGCCATAAAAAATATCACACAGGAAGATTTAGCAAAAAAAATCGGAGTTTCTCGACAAACGATTAATGCCATGGAAGCCGGAAAATATGTTCCATCGACGGTTTTAGCATTGAAAGTTGCGAAATATTTTGATAAGAAGGTGGAGGATATTTTTGAGTTGGAAGATGGGGAATGAAATTGTTTTACTAAATCGAAATTTGGTTAGAGAAATTTGTTGCTCCGGCCCTAAAGGGAGCAAATTTCATATCACATTTATTTTTCACTAAATATTTACCTTCATAAATACTCCATCTTTCCAATTTTTAACGAACGTTTGTATTCCGAAATCTAAAATCCCTCCCTTTAGAGTTGGGGAAAATGATTTTTGATTTCTGCAGGGAAATTTGTTTCCCCAGCCCTAAAGGGAGAAAATTTCATATCGCATTTATTTTCACTCAAATATTTTTATCACAAATAATCTGCATCATTTCAACTTTTAACGAACGTTTGTATTTCCTAAAATCTAAAATCACTCCCCTGAGGGTTGGGGAAAATGATTTTGATTTCTGCAGAGAAATTTGTTGCCACGACCCTAAAGGGAGCAAATTTCATATCACATTTATTTTCACTCAAATATTTTTATCACAAATAATCTGCATCATTTCACCTTTAAACGAACGTTTGTATCTCAAAAATCTAAAATCACTCCCTTTAGGGTTGGGGAAAATGATTTTTGATTTCTGCAGGGAAATTTGTTGCCACGACCCTAAAGGGAGCAGATTGTGATTTGTCGAAAATTTATTAGCTTTAATAAAAACACAAATGAAAAAATTAAAACCTAATTACGATGATGGAATGTGGAAAGGAGCTCCATCAAGTTCGTTTTTAAAAGCACAATCTTTACGAAATAATGAAACTAAAGCAGAGAAAATTCTATGGGAAAAACTTAGAAGCAATCAGCTGAAAGGTCATAAATTCAGGAGGCAGCACCCAATTAGTCTATTTATCGCTGACTTTTATTGTCATCAATTAAAATTAATTATTGAGGTCGACGGAGAATACCATAATGCTCCGGAACAGATTAAAAAAGACAATGAGAGAACTCAAAGTTTGCAAGATAATGGGATGAAAATTATCCGCTTTACTAATTGTGAAATTGAAAACGACATAGGTAAAGTAATCACTCAGATCGGTTTAATAATAGATGCAATTACACTTGAAAAGAATCTCAAGTAATTTTCTAACAATTTTAATTATCTTTGTTTAAAGCATCATTCAATAATCCTTAAAACCTCAATCTATGAAATTCGGACAAGTAGAAGATCCTTCAAAAATAGATTTTACATTACCAAAAGATCATTCAAGAACTAAAGAAATTTTAAAGCAAAATAAAAAAGGACTTGAAAATATATCAATTGGCTGCGCAAAATGGAATAAAACTGATTTGAAAGGCTTTTATCCTAAAGGTACAAAAGACGAATTGGCTTATTACTCTACACAATTTAATTCGATTGAATTGAATGCGACTTTCTATGGAATGCCAAGTTCTGAACAGGTTTTAACGTGGAAAGAAAAGACACCAGAAAATTTCAAGTTTTTTCCAAAAATTACCAATACGGTTTCGCATTTCAGAAGACTTTTAAATATTGATGATGTTGTAACGCAGTTTGCAACAGCAGTTCTTAATTTTGATGATAAATTAGGAATGGTTTTCCTGCAGCTTCATGATAATTTTAAACCAAAAGATTACGAAAGACTAGAACAGTTTGTAAACAAATGGCCCAAAGAAGTACCTTTAGCCATCGAACTCAGAAATACCGAATGGTTTACCGATGAAGAGATTTTCGATAAAATCTGTGAGCTTTTTGAGCAACATAATATAACCAATATTATCGTAGACACTGCCGGAAGAAGAGATATGCTTCACATGCGACTAACGACTCCAAACGCATTCATCAGATATGTGGGAGCCAACGATGAAAGTGATTACCAAAGATTAGACGATTGGTTGAAACATCTTACAAAATGGAAAAAAGAAGGTCTTCAGAATCTGTATTTTTTCGTTCATCAAAACATTGAGAAAGCATCACCGCTTCTTTCAGCTTATTTTATTGAAAATCTAAACAAAGAATGGAAGACTGATCTGCCGATTCCTAAAATGGGGCAAGAAAATATGCCTAGTTTATTTTAGAATTATTTCTTTTTTACCAATAAAACAAAGTTTAGAAACAGTAAAAGGAAACAAAGTGTTACCCAAATTCCCATCAGCATATTTTGGTAATTGTCTTCTTCTATTTCCTTTTTTGCTATTGCAGAAAGCTTTTCACTTTGGTTGATATAATTCTGCACCTCAATCATCTGATCCATATTTTTATTGGGAACAGAATGCTGGGAAAAGTAAACCAGATTTTTTTTTCCTAAATATCCGGCAATCCAGTATTCATCAGATTTGGTCATCTTCAAATATTCTATTCTGTAATATTCGGGACGTATTTTTCCGATATGCTTGGTTTCTAAAGGTGTATTTTTATCAAGATTATTGAGATTGATGACATAAAAATCTAGGGGCTGCGGAAGTTTATTAATGACCTGTAATGACAGTGAATTACTTACAACACCTATTACAGATTTTTTGATAAACCAATAGGTAAAAACCGAGACCGCAAAAACCACACTTGCAATCCTGAAAAGTTTAGCCAGCTGACCCAACTTTCCTCTTTTCAGTTTTGAAAAAAAAAGTGAGAAAACAAGCGAAAGAAAAATAACAAAAATGATAAATCCCATAAGTGCAAAGATACTTATTTAAAGATTGTTGATGAGGTTCTTAATCCACATTCCACTCTTTCATAAAATGGTCGAGGAAAGTCAGCATAAACTGATGTCTTTCTTCGGCTATTTTTTTACCTTCATTCGTATTCATCAAATCTTTTAGCAGCAGAAGCTTTTCATAGAAATGATTAATCGTTGTGCCGTTTGATTTTTTATACTCCTCTTTAGACATATTCAGTTTTGGCTGAATATCGGGATGATACATCAGATTATTTTTAAAACCACCAAAATTAAAAGTTCTCGCAACACCAATGGCACCAATCGCATCGATTCTGTCGGCATCCTGTACAATTTTAAGTTCAATCGGTAAATCAGCGGGAACTTCATTTCTATTTTTAAATGAAATATTCTGAATTATAAATAAAACCTGCTGAATAATTTCTTCTTCAACATTTTGGCTTTCTAAAAACTCTCTTGAAATTTTTAAGGCTACCGTTTCGTCTCCATTATGAAATTTTGGATCGGCAATATCGTGCAATAAAGCAGAAAGCTCAACAACCTCAAGATTACAATCTTCGACCTGAGCAATTTTCTTTGATAGTTTCCAGACTCTTTCGATGTGAAACCAGTCGTGACCTGCTTCTGCGCCTTCCAGTTTCTCTTTTACAAACTGTATTGTGTTTTGTATGATGTTCATTTTTGAATTTTGATATAATTTATTTTTAAACCACCCCGTCAAAAATTCTTTCGAATTTTATCCACTCCTCCAGAAGATGGGAATTTTAATTGCCTAATTTTTAATTTCATTCAGAATAATATTCCAAAGTTTTTTATTATAACTTCTGAAAAAGTTGACATGTCCGATTTCAGCTTTTTCAGATTCTGAAGTCTGTAAAAATCTATAATCAGGTTTCAGATTTGGATAAACATCATTAAGGAGACTTTTCACGCCTTTGTCGGTTAACCAAACATCATCTTCAGCATATAATACCAATACTTTTTGAATTAATTCTTTTGAATAATCATTAGTTTTAAGCAATAATTTTCCGGTAGATTTCCGGTTCAAAATTAAGGTTCTCCAGTCATAAGCGCAATTTTTTGGAAGACTTTCTCCCAAACCAAACCAATGTGCTGGGAAATAACCAAATAGCTCAGTAAAAAAAGGCTGTGCAAATCCGAAACCTAAAAAAGCTTCCAATTTGGTCTTCCATTTCAGGTTTCCAATAAAAGCATTTTGGGTAGCTACAAAAATAAATCTTTTAAATACTTTAGAATTTTCATTCATCCCGATAATTAGGGCGCCGACAGAATGCCCGAGACAAAACTTCTGATAATCTGGAAAATTTTCTATTACAAATTCTGTGAGCCTTTTAAAATCTTCATTTCCCCAGGTTCGCATTGAGGCTTTGAAATTTCTCATTTTTTCAGGTTTTGACAATCCTATTCCTCGGTAATCGTAAGTAATAACAGTGAACCCCTGTTCTGCAAAAAACTGAGCAAAAGAAAAGTAAACCTGCTGCTTTACCCCCGTTGCAGAATTAATGAGAATAATTTTCTGATTAGATTTTTCTGGTTTAAAAATATGTGCGCTAAGTTGAAATTGATCTTTTGTGGTGAGAGTCAGTTTTTCCATGGTATATAATAAAAAATCCACATCAAATGTGGAAATTTTAGTTTTATAAATCTTTATTTAAAAGAGTTTTCAATATGCATCAAATAGAGTCTACCGAAGATCTTTAAGATATGGAAGTGCTGTCTGCGCACCCTTTCCTAACGATACTTTAGATGACACAAGATTTCCAAATTTTACACAGTCTTCAATGGTATTTCCGTGGCATAATGCCACTGCAAAACCCGATGTAAAGGCGTCGCCCATTCCCATTTTGTAAACCATGCTTTCATTTTCATTGCGGAAATATTTCATTTCGGTTCCGTCAAAATAAATTGTAGAATTGGTTTCGTCTCTTACAAAAAGCTTATTAAAATATTTCTTAAGTATTTCTTCCCTTTTGTCTTCTCCAAAAATAACAGAAAGCTCGTTGCTTCGAGCGATGATAAAATCAACCTGATCCAAAATCTGTTCATTTACTTTCGCTCCCGGAGAGGCATACAAACCAACTATTTTCCCAAGATTTTTGGCTTTTCTAACTGTATGTTCTACAACTTCCATTGGGATTTCCAACTGCAAAAGAACAAGGTTTGATGAGTGAATGTACCTTTCAGCATTATCAATCTGCTTCACAGTTACTTTTTTATTGGCAGCAGAATCTACAACCACAGAAAATTCTCCGTTGCAGCTCGTAACATAGGCAATACCTGTAGCTTCCTGATCGGTCTCATAAACAAAACCTACATTCACGTTTTCATTGACAAGATTTCGCATTATCTGTTGCCCCAAAGGATCTATCCCGACACAACCTACAAAATAAACACCAGCTCCCAATCTTGCTGTACCAACGGCCTGATTGGCACCTTTTCCTCCAAAATAATTTTCAGAATACGTGGCCATTACCGTTTCGTTATGAGACGGTATTTTATCAGCATATAATATTAAATCTAATGAACAGCTGCCTACAACGACAATCTTTGGGTGTACTGAAGAAAAATTCATCATAAATATAAATAGTCTTATTTTTAAAAAAACTATTTTTAAATGTAAGCAATTTTTAGCTGACTAATATCTCAATAAATTCAGTAATAATTTTTACCGGATTATTTCCTTCATCAAACCCTACATAGCTTGCATAAAAGCCTTCACCATAGCCCGTTTCAAAGGCAAAAATATTTCCAGCATTTTCTTCAGTAGGTTTTAAAAACGCAAATTGATCGATGGCACCGTTTTCATCAAAAAAATGCTCATGAAAGAACTCTTCATAAATTCCCATAAAGTCATCTCCTTTTCTCTGGAAAAGTTTCTGCTCAAGAAGATTAAGCTGTTCCTGAGTCTGAACATCCATAAAACAGCCCATTCCGCTTTCTACAGGATAGCCAAACACTTCACCTTCAGCTAAATCCTTCAGGTTCTGTTCCTTGGTTGTTGCCATTTTCCATGATGAAATTTTGGCATCACTAAAAATAATCTCGGCATAAGCAACACAATTGCTTTCTCTTTCTTTATGCAATAAAACCTGAAAATCTCCTTTTGGAAATTGAATAGTAAAAGGTTGCATATCATTTGTAATCAAAGGGTCACAAGCAACCAGATTTCCGGTAGAAAGATATATTTTTCCCACTTCGAAACTTTCCAATAACGGACTTTCTACGAAGTCTTTGGAGAATAGTTTCTGTATATTTTCTAGATGTGTCATTTTAATTTTTTAGGTTAAGGTTGAGGCTAAGATTAAGATCATTTTTCAACCTTAACCTAAGTCTTATCCTTATTTTTATAAACTTTTCAGTTCTACCAATTACTTTCTTCAGAATAAATTTTAAACAAACCTTCTCTATATGGTTTATTTATCTGTTGAATTCTATTTTGTAAAACTTTCCAGCTTTCTTCGGAATAAGATTGTAAAACATTTTCTAATTCAATCTTGTTATTATTCACATATTCTACCGGAACAGGAAAAAAATCTTCCCAATGAGTAGTTGTATTATTAGAACCTTGATACAATGCCACAGTTCCAATTCTATCATTCAGTCGTTTTTTCCCTTTATAAGATATAATTTTCACAACAGGATAATTGCCTCCAAATCCTATTGACAGATTTGTTGTAACTGCAACTAATTTGGGGTTTTCAGAAATAACAATTCCACCATTTGAATCTCCGTGTGCAAAGTGTTCTTTTTTTCTTCTCCAATAAAAAATATTTACTGCTAAAAAAATAAGCAACGCAATTCCACCCCAAATTAATGAAACATCAATAGTAAATGCAATCGAAGCCAATAAAGCAATTAATAAAAAAATAGGTTCGTGAATATGTCTCATCAAAACCAGAGGCATCACTTTCACTCTGCCTGGGTTTGAAGCAACTGTATTGCTATCTAATGTAAAAATTTCTCTATCGTCTTTCATTCAAAACTAATTGATTTTTTATAAGCTTTTCAACTTCTCCTCCAAGATCGCAATCTTATCCTGCGCATCTTTTTGTTTCTTGCGTTCGCTTTCTACCACTTCTGGTTTTGCGTTGGCAACAAACTTTTCGTTAGACAATTTTTTATCAACAGAAATTAAGAATCCTTTTAGATATTTTAATTCTTCTTCAGTCTTGATTTTTTCTTCTCCCAAATCTAAGTTTTCACTTAACGGGATCGAAACTTCCGTTGCTCCTACCAAAAATGTAAAACTCGGCTTCTCAGTTTTTGCTCCGAAATGAATTTCGGAAACGTTTGCCAATTTTTTAATGACAGGCTCATTTGCAAACTCGGAAGCGTTTGTATAAATTTCAGCCACTTCTCTTGGAGAAATTCCTTTTGTCTGGCGGTAATTTCTAACGCCTGAAATAATTTCGGAAGCTGTTTCGAAGTTTTTAATAATATCTTCATTAAATCCTTCTGCTTTTTTCTGTTGTGCAATAACTAAAGCTTCGTCAATACTTCTTTCTGAAATCAACTGCCAGATTTCTTCTGATTGGAAAGGCATAAACGGATGAACCAATTTCATCAATTCTTCGAAAAGAGCTACTGTCTTGTGATAAACTTCTTTAGAAATGCCTTCACCATAATTTGGTTTAATTGCTTCTAAATAAGAGCCGCAGAAATCATCCCAAATTAATTTATAAATCAAATGTAAAGCATCAGAAATTCTGAATTTCTCAAACTGATCATCAATTTCAACGATCGTTTTATTCAATTTATTTTTAAACCATTCTATCGTCTGGTTATCTGTTGCGTTTGCAGGTTTATCTTCATGATTCCACATGTTGATCAAACGGAATGCACTCCAGATTTTCGTCATGAAATTTCTTCCCTGAAGCATTAAATCTTCATCAAAAAGAAGGTCATTTCCGGCAGCAGAACTTAATAAAATACCAACACGAACTCCATCTGCACCGTATTTATCCATCAATTCTAACGGATCTGGTGAATTTCCTAAAGATTTTGACATTTTTCTTCTCTGCTTATCTCTTACAATTCCTGTAAAATAAACATTTTTGAAAGGAACTTCTTTTCTGTATTCCAACCCGGCCATGATCATTCTCGCCACCCAGAAGAAAATAATATCCGGACCTGTTACCAAATCTGAAGTCGGGTAATAATAATTGATGTCTTCATTATCAGGATTATTTAAACCGTCGAAAACAGACATTGGCCACAACCAAGATGAGAACCATGTATCAAGAGCGTCTTCGTCTTGTCTTAAATTGTCAGTTGTTAGTTGATCGTTGTTGGTTTTTTGCTTTGCCAGTTCTAATGCTTCTTCTTTCGTTTCAGCAACTACAAAATCATTTTCACCATCACCATAATAGAAAGCAGGAATTTGCTGTCCCCACCAAAGCTGACGAGAAATATTCCAGTCACGGATGTTTTCCATCCAGTGTTTGTAGGTATTTTTAAATTTTTCTGGATAGAATTTTACTTCATCATCCATTACAACATCTAAAGCCGGCTTCCCTATTTCAGACATTTTCAGGAACCATTGAACAGAAACTTTAGGCTCGATAACCGCACCTGTTCTTTCTGAAGTTCCTACTTTATTTACATAATCTTCTGCTTTCAACAAAAGATCATTTTCTTCTAATTCTTTTGCGATTTGTTTTCTTACATCAAATCTGTTTTTACCTACGTAATGTAATCCGTGCTCATTTAGATTTCCATCATCGTCTAAAGCATCAATCATTGGCAACTGATGTTTTTGTCCGATTTCGTAGTCATTAATATCGTGAGCCGGCGTAATTTTCAAAGCACCCGTTCCGAATTCTATATCAACATATTCGTCTTCAATAATCGGAATAACTCTGTTGACAATTGGTACAATTACGTTTTTACCTTTCAGATGAGCATATCTCTCATCATTAGGATTGATACAAACTGCAGTATCCCCGAAAATAGTTTCAGGACGTGTTGTCGCTACAGAAAGAAACTCTTCTGTACCTTCGATTTTATATTTAAGGAAATATAATTTTCCGTTTTGCTCTTTAAAGATTACTTCTTCATCAGAAATATTTGTTTTCGCTTCCGGATCCCAGTTGACCATTCTGTAACCACGGTAAATAAGTCCTTTGTTATATAAATCAACAAAAGATTTGATTACCTGCTTAGAAAGTGATTCTTCCATCGTGAAACGGGTTCTGTCCCAATCACAAGAGCATCCTAATTTTTTCAACTGCTCAAGAATTGTTCCGCCGTATTTGTCAGTCCATTCCCATGCATGTTTCAAAAATTCTTCTCTGGTAATATCAGATTTATTGATTCCTTCAGACTTCAGTTTGGCAACAACCTTCGCTTCGGTAGCAATTGAAGCGTGATCTGTTCCCGGAACCCAGCAAGCATTGAAGCCCTGCATTCTTGCACGGCGGACCAAAACATCCTGAATGGTATTATTCAACATATGCCCCATGTGAAGAATTCCTGTGACGTTTGGCGGAGGAATTACAATCGTATAAGGTGGCTTTTCGTTGGGCTCTGAGTGGAAATATTTGTTTTCCAGCCAGTAATTGTACCATTTCTGTTCTGTTTCCTGTGGATTATACTTTTCTGAAATCTGCATAAATTCTGGTTTCTTTAACTTATAATTTGCAAAAATAGTTTAAAGTAAAAAAATGTAAGCACTAATTAAAATAATTTTTAACTTTGTTTCTCAAAATTTATCTAACAAACATATTAACTTTCAAGAATATGAAAAACTTATTAGCAGGAATTGCATTATTCGGAACATTTGCATTAGCATCTGCACAAACTATTACATTTGACAAAACGACTTATGAATATGGTCAAATAAAACCAAATTCTGACGGCACAAGATTCTTTACAGTAACCAATACAGGAGATAAGCCTCTTATCATCTCGAATGTAAAGCCATCTTGCGGATGTACTACTCCGGAATTTAGCCAAGCTCCTATTGCACCTGGAAAATCAGCTAAAATTAAAGTTGGATACAACACAGCAAGTGTTTCTCCATTCAACAAAATGATTGAGGTATTTTCTAATGATCCTGTAAATAGCAGAAGCGTAATTTACATTAAAGGTGAAGTAACTCCTAATGCTCCCGAGCCAAAACCATTAACTGCTGCAGAACAAAAAGCAGCGGCTAAAGCTGAGAAAAAAGCGGCTAAAATTGCTGCTAAAAAATAATTTTTACTTAAAAAAATTTAAAACCGTCTCAATCGAGGCGGTTTTTTTATTACATTTATGTTGGGTTTGGTTGATCGTTAATGGTTAATGATATCTATTAAACATAAAATTTTGATTTAATTCTAAACTTTAAATAAAACATGGCTAATAATTTCTCAGACGACTTTTTAATTAAAGAAAAATTCTCAATAAAAAAATCATCAACAGAATACAAAGGTAAACTCACTAAAGAGGAAGGTGTACAATTACTGATTCAGGAAAAAGATAAACTCCGTGAGCTACAGGAAAAACTGTATGCCGACGGAAGCAAATCACTTTTGGTCGTTCTACAGGCAATGGATGCTGCAGGAAAAGACAGCTTGATTGAGCACGTTTTTGGTGGTGTAAATCCTCAAGGCTGTAATGTGACAAGCTTTAAAACCCCAAGTTCAAGAGAGTATTCGCATGATTTTTTATGGAGACATTATTTAGCCTTACCCCAGAAAGGAATGATTGGTATTTTCAACCGTTCTCATTACGAAAGTGTTTTGGTCTGTAAAGTGCACCCTGAATATAATTTAAGTGAAAAAACTTGGGATTCTGTAAAAGATTTTGATAAAAAGTTCTGGGAAAACCGCTATGAAAGCATCAGAAATTTTGAAAAGCATCTCGCTCAAAACGGAACAACAATTATTAAAATTTTCCTGAATGTTTCTAAGGATGAACAAAAGAAAAGATTATTAGACCGTATTAATGAGCAGGAAAAAAACTGGAAATTTTCTGCAGCAGATCTTCCGGAAAGAGCTTTGTTTAATGATTATATGCAATGCTACGAAACTGCCATCAATGAAACTTCAAAAGATGAAGCACCTTGGTATGTAATTCCTGCAGACAATAAATGGTTTGCAAGACTTTCTGCAATACAGATCATCATCGATACTTTAGAAAAAATGGATTTGAAATTCCCGGAGCTTTCAGAAGAAGATAAAGCTGGTTTGGATGATGCTAAAAGACAGTTGGAAAGCGAGTAAAAAGAGCCAAGGAAAAAGTAAAAAGGATCAAGTAAAATTGCCACGAATGCACCAATGTTTTCAATAAATATTTTCGTGTATTCGTGGCATATTTATAAAATCACGAGAAAATCTATAAGCCGGATTTTGTACTTAAAAAAAGTGCCTGTTATTTATCTACGTTTTACATTGCTGCAAAACTTGAGCTGATTACCCCTCGGCTTTCAGGACGAGCCGCCCCTATTTTCATTGCTGAAAAGAACCGATATACTTATCATTGCACCGCAAAGAGTTTACCTGGTTTCACTACAGCCGAACTGTACCTGCTTTCTGTTGCACTTGTCCTATCCTCACGGATGACGGATGTTATCCGCTTTGCTGCTCTATGGTGTCCGGACTTTCCTACCCTTACCGA
>Ga0157373_10000067_pt1 | contig 92618 bp, 85 predicted proteins | sample C65metaG_FD_113460 | JGI IMG/M metagenome (GOLD analysis project Ga0157373, IMG submission 113460) | Corn rhizosphere microbial communities from Kellogg Biological Station, Michigan, USA - C6-5 metaG | ecosystem: Host-associated > Plants > Roots > Rhizosphere > Soil | place: USA: Michigan...
AATCCGGTTCTTAAGAGATCTACCCTTCACAAAGAAATCAAGTAATTTATAAATATAATTTACCATGGCAAAGAAAGTAGTAGCAACCCTACAAAGCGGACAGTCAAAAAAAATGACTAAAGTCGTGAAAATGGTGAAGTCTTCTAAATCAGGAGCTTACGTTTTCGAAGAAAAAGTAATGAATGCAGACGAAGTTGACGGTTATTTGAAAAAATAATTCACAACTTTATTTACAATACAAAAAACTACTCATATTTTGGGTAGTTTTTTTGTTATCTTTGCTTTCTGAGCTGGAAGCCAGATGTTGGATGCTGGATGTTTACAAAATAAGACATGATGGTTTTAACATCCAACTTCCTACGCCCAGCTTCCATCATTAATTAAAATTCCATAATTCATACAATGAGTTGGTTTAAAAATATTTTCAAAAAAGAAGAAAAAGAAACTTTAGATAAAGGTCTGGAAAAATCTAATCAGGGTTTCTTTGAAAAAATGACTAAAGCCGTAGTCGGCAAAAGCAAAGTAGATGACGAGGTTCTGGATAATCTGGAAGAGATACTTATTGCTTCAGACGTTGGCGCTTCTACGACCATTAAAATCATTGAGAGAATTGAAGAACGTGTTGCCAGAGACAAATATGTCGGCGTAAACGAATTAGACCAAATTCTACGTGAAGAAATCTCCGGGCTTCTTTTGGAAAACCCTCATGCAGGAAGCGGAAACATTGATACAAGTAAAAAACCATACGTTATTATGGTTGTCGGCGTAAACGGCGTGGGTAAAACCACAACTATCGGAAAACTGGCTCATCAGTTTAAGTCTGAAGGCAAAAAGGTAGTTTTGGGTGCTGCAGATACATTTAGAGCTGCAGCAGTAGACCAGCTTGTTATCTGGAGTGAAAGAGTGGGCGTCCCTATTGTAAAACAGGACATGGGATCTGATCCTGCTTCTGTAGCTTTTGATACCGTGCAAAGCGCCGTTGCTCAAGATGCTGATGTAGTTATTATTGACACGGCAGGAAGGCTTCACAATAAAATTAATTTGATGAATGAGCTTTCTAAAATCAAGAGAGTGATGCAGAAAGTAATTCCTGATGCGCCTCATGAAATTTTATTGGTTCTAGACGGCTCTACAGGACAAAATGCTTTTGAACAGGCCAAACAATTCACAGCAGCAACTGAGGTGAATGCTTTAGCAGTAACAAAATTAGACGGAACCGCAAAAGGCGGAGTTGTCATTGGTATTTCAGATCAGTTTCAGATTCCGGTAAAATATATAGGTGTTGGAGAAAAGATGCAAGACCTTCAACTTTTTAATGGTACAGAGTTTGTAGATTCGTTCTTCAAGAAGAGATAAATTCTCTTTTGAAAACAAATTATTCAAATTATTAACATTAAAAAATTAAAATTATGGGATTTATTACTTGGATTATCTTTGGTCTATTGGCAGGAGCACTTGCTAAAATGATTATGCCTGGAAAACAAGGCGGTGGCTGGCTTATTACGATTATTCTTGGTATCGTCGGTGCTTTCATCGGTGGCCTTATTGGAGTATATATTCTTCACTGGGGTGATGTAGATTCTTTCTGGAACTTCAGAAGCTGGTTCCTTGCCATTGGTGGTGCTATTATTGTACTTTGGCTTTACGGAATGGCTACTAGGAAATAAAAAATCCTTTAAAAAAAAATAAAATCCCGATTTGAAAATTTCAAATCGGGATTTTTTATGAACAATATAATTTAGTTGATTTTGATTCTGTAAGGCATTTCCATTTTCACCTCAGATTTTAATTTCTCATCGGTAAGCTGTTCCAGAATTTCATAGTTTGCTTTACCAATTTTGTTTTTGATCACTTTTGCAGAGATGTCGTCTTCATTCATGTCATCAAAAATCTGCTCAAAAGCAGTCATTCTTTTAGGATAAGAAGCAACGTTGTAAGATTTTAAGTTCGCTTTTTGTGCAGCAAATTTCACGGCATCATTTAAAGTTCCCAATTCGTCTACCAAACCGATTTCTTTTGCACGAACTCCGCTCCAAACTCTTCCGCCTCCGATGTTATCGATCTGCTCGAAAGTCTTCTTTCTGTTCTGTGTTACAAAATATACAAATCTTTTGTAAGTACCTTCTACGCTTCTCGTCATTAAATTTACTCCATAAGGCGTAAGACCGTGCAATGAAGAATAATACGCTGAGTTGGCATTGGTAGCAACAATATCAGAACGCACCCCATTTTTATTGGCAATATCTTTAAAATAAGGCAATACTCCGAAAACCCCGATTGATCCTGTTAAAGTATTCGGTTCAGAATAAATTTTATCGGCACCCATTGCAATATAATAACCGCCTGAAGCAGCGTAATCACCGAAAGAAACTACAAGAGGTTTTGTTTTTTTCAACTGCTGAAGTTCAAATAAAATCTCATCAGAAGCATTTGCACTTCCCCCCGGAGAATTAATTCTTAAAACGACAGCTTTTACCTTATCATCTTTCTGAAGCTCTTTGATGTATTTGATATATTTTTCAGAATAAATATCACTGTATTCATCGCCATTATTGATAGAACCTGATGCATATAGAACCGCAACTTTTTCACCAGAGCTGTCTTTGTCATCAAATGAATCGATGTATTTTTGAAGTGAAACTTTGTTCAATTTATCCTTTTCAGCAAGACTTAGCTTGGTTCTGATCAATTGATCATATTCACTTTTCTGAATCAGTTTATCTGCCAATTTATATTTTACAGTTAAATCAGGAATCATTCCATATAAGCTGTCAACAACAGTTTTGAATTCCTCAGACTGCATTTTTCTTGAAGCCGCCATCTTTGATGAAGTATTCCCCCAGATATCATTCAATAAAGTACTCAATTGCTCTTTATTTTCGGGAGAAATATCATTTCTTAAAAAAGGCTCAACAGCAGATTTAAACTTACCGTGACGGATTACTTCAATACCGATACCATATTTTTCGGCAAAATCTTTAAAGAAAGTAACTTCAGTTGCCAGGCCTTTAAGCTCGATTCCACCAGACGGATTTAGATAATACTGATCTGCAACAGAACCTAGATAATAAGAAGCCTGAGAAACAGAATTCCCGTATGCATAAACAAATTTTCCGCTCTTTTTAAAATCTTCGATGGCATTTCTCAGATCATCAATCTGCGTAGTTCCTGCATTAATATTATCCGTTTCGATACTTATACCTTTAATATTATCATCATTTTTTGCTTTATGAATAGCTTCTACAGCATCATAAATCAGGATGTTTGTATTTTTATCTTTTAAATTAAAGATACTTTGTTGTTCTTCTGTAGGACTATCAATAATAGATGTCTTTAAATTAATAGTTAAAACAGAATTCTTTTTTACATTAACAGATTTCTCTCCACTCACTGAGCTGATCGCAATCATAATAATAAAAAAGAAGAAAAACACGAAACATAATATGACAATAGCCACTATATTTGCGAATACATTTTTAAAGAAACTCTTCATAAACAATCATTTTCCGATATGTCGCAACATAAGGTGGTTTTGTTACTAGGAAGTAACATTGGTGACCAAAAAAATAATATTGACACCGCTTTAAACAAACTAAGTGAGACCTGTACAATATTAAAAAAAAGTGAATACTTAACATCAGAACCCGTAGAATTTGCCAGTTCTAATATTTTTTGTAATATTGCAACAATAATATCTACTCACCTATCACCTATACAACTGCTTGATTACGTGAAAAAAATAGAAATTGATATGGGTCGGCTTACTGATTCTACAGTTTCAAAAGTTTATACAGACAGAATTATAGATATTGATATTGTAAAGTATGGTGAATTAAAATTTGTATCAGAAAGGTTAGAAATCCCTCATAACAGACATCTTTTTGAAAGGGAATTTTCCAGGATATTATTAAAGGATTTTATTTAAAAAAACAAACACATAAAACATATTGTATGAAATTAGGTTTATTATTATTGGCCGCTTTGCCTATTGCTACCTATGCACAGGACAGTATTTCCGTAAACTCTACCAATGAGTATCCCAATACGTTCTCTTCCGGCTCTGCAAATATTCAAAAATTTGACAATAAAGCAAGAAGATTCAGCGATTGGTCTATTTCTGTAGGTGGCGGTGCAGCATTTATGATGAACTCGGATCTTACTTCTTTTTATGATAAAAAGGTTAATTGGGGATACAACAGCTATGTAAGTATCGACAAACAAATCTCTCATACATTCGGACTAAGCCTTGCCTACCAAAGAGGTGAAACCAACCAAAAAGGAATACAATGGGGTTCTCGTGGTGTAACAGCGGGTGTAGGAGAAGCAAAGACAAAATATGATCAGATTGCTCTATTGGCAGATGTTAATTTGTCTAATCTTTTGAGAAGAGCAGATAATCATTCACCTTACAGATGGGCTTTCCATGGTTATGGAGGAATCGGCTTAATGAGTTTTAACACATCTTTACATGATAATGATGAATTTAGATGGAGCAATTCACCTAGAAGAGTACCTTTGTTTATAGATCAAAAACTTGATATTAGCTCATTTTTTTACCAATTTGGTGCGGGTCTGAAATATAATGTTTCTAGACTTATCGATATCGAAGCCAGAGCAATGTATGTTATCAGTGGTGATGATGAATTCGATGGCGGCGGTTACGCAGAGCCTGCAGATTATGATCCTACCAGTGGTAACTCAAAATACAACATGATCAATGATAAAAGATCAGATAATATGCTTACCGTTAATTTAGGTGTATCATTTAAATTAGGTAAACATATGTCTCACCTAACGTGGCACGATCCTTTACAAGAAGTTTATTACAGAGCAAATGTACTAGAAAACACTGCAAGTGATCTGGTTGTATGTGAGAAAGGGGACAACGATAATGATGGCGTATGCGACGACTGGGACAGAGAACTGAACACTCCTGCAGGAGCGAGAGTTGATGGTGCAGGTGTAGCATTGGATCTGGATCTTGACGGTGTCATCGATTTATATGATAAATGCGTAACTGTTCCTGGGTCAGTTGATAATAATGGCTGCCCAACCAATTAAGCATCAAATAATAATTCATTTAATTAACTAAATAAAAAAATACATACTATGAAATTAAGTTTAGCAATTGTTGCCTTAGCACTAGCTGTTCCTACAGCGAGCTATGCACAAGATTCAATAGCCGTAGTTTCTACCGACGAGTATCCAAATACATTTTCTTCTGGCTCTGCCAATGTTTCACCGTTCACTCAAAAATCTAAAAGATTTAATGATTGGGCAGTGTCATTTGGTGCGGGCGTACCTTTACTTCAATCGGGAGATTTAACTTCCATTAAAAACGGTAACGGTAAAAATCTTTTCGGTTACTCTGCTTATGTGAGTGTCGACAAAGCAATTACTCATGCTTTCGGTATTAATTTACAGTATGACAGAGGCGAAACAAGACAAGGTTGGTTCAATACAAAAGATCCTGCTCCTTCTAATAATTTAAATGAAGTAGGTGCAAGAACACAATATGATGCAATCTCTTTATTGGGAGACATTAATTTTTCAAATCTTTTAAGAAGAGTTGATAACAAGTCTACTTACAGATGGGCATTACATGGTTATGCAGGTATTGGTACAATTGCTTACAGAGCATATCAAAAAGATGCCAACGGACAAAGATTAATGACAGAAATTAAACCTTTTAAATTTGGTTCTTTCTTCGGACAAGCAGGAGCTGGACTTAAATTTAAAGTAAACAGAAGATTAGATCTTGAAGGAAGACTAATGTATGTTTACACAGGTGATGATGAATTTGACGGTGGTGGAGCTCAATATAGCGCTATTAATCAAAGAGAAGAGCAGGTTTCTGATAACTTCTTCAACGCTACAATTGGTCTATCTTTAAAATTAGGAAAACACGAATCTCACCTAATGTGGCATGACCCATTACAGGAAATTTATTATAAATTAGATGTTTTGGCTAACAAAAACCAGGATATTGAAGTTTGTAAAAAAGGAGACGCCGATAATGACGGAGTTTGCGACGATTGGGACAGACAACTTGACACTCCTGCAGGAGCAAGAGTTGACGGTGCTGGTGTAGCTCTTGATGCAGATTTAGACGGTGTTATCGATCTTTACGACAAGTGTGTAACAGTTCCTGGACCAGTTGAAAACCAGGGATGTCCATTGACGCCGACTACTCCGGTAGGACCAATTGACGAAACTGTAACCAACATGGAAGGAATTGAGTTTGATTTAAATTCTGACAGAATTTTACCAAATAACACACCTATCCTAAACAATGCTGTAAGCTATATCAACTCTTCAAGCGGTACTTATACCGTAATCGGAGCAACTGATACCAGAGCTTCTGACGAGTATAACCAAAAATTGTCTGAAAGAAGAGCAAACAGTGTTAAAAACTATTTGATCAAAAATGGTGTAGATTCTTCTAAATTAAACGCTGTAGGTAGAGGTGAAAAAGACCTTAAATACCCAGAGTGTGATCCTGCTACTAAATGTCCTGAATGGAAAAACAGAGCAAACAGAAGAGTTTACTTCGAAGCTAAATAATAAAAAATTCTTATTATATAATTAAAGCCATGCATTGCGTGGCTTTTTTTGTGTGAATACTTTCCTTACATTTACCTTATGATTTCCTCGCAAGATTTTAATGAGCTTAAAAATAAAACCCTTAAACATTTTTGGGGTTATGATCAATTTAGAGATGCGCAAGAACAGATTATAGACTCTGTTATCAACAGAAAAGACACCTTAGTTCTTCTTCCCACCGGTGCCGGAAAATCATTATGTTATCAGCTTCCAGCTTTGCTGCAGGAAGGAACTTGTCTTGTCATTTCACCTTTACTGGCATTGATGAAAGATCAAGTCAACCAATTAAAATTCAGAGGAATTGAAGCAGAATATCTCAGTTCGGAACTGGATGAGTTTGATGCCGAAGTAATTTATAACAGATGCAAAGACGGTCTCACAAAATTATTATATGTCTCACCCGAAAGATTAACCAATAAATTATTTATTCAACAAATTGAGGAAATTCAGTTATCATTTATTGCAGTCGATGAAGCGCACTGTATTTCAGAATGGGGACAAGATTTCAGACCCAGTTATCAGAACATTAAAGATTTCAGAAAAAACAATCCGGAAATTACGTGTCTTGCATTGACAGCAACGGCAACTCCAAAAGTTTTAGATGAAATTAAAAATAAACTGGAGCTTAGAGATCCACAGATATTTCAAAAAAGTTTCAAAAGAGATAATATTAAAATTTTCACAGAAGAGATTTCAGATAAATATCAAAAGGTTTTTAATATCCTTAAATACGCTAAAGAGTCGGGGATTATCTATGTGAGAACCCGAAAAGATGCCGAATTACTCACCGAATTTCTTCACAGACATAAAATTCAGAATGTTGATTATTTCCATGCAGGGTTAACAACAAAAGAAAAAAACGAAAGACAAAATTTCTGGAACAACAGTGATCAAAATGTATTAATTTCCACTAATGCTTTTGGGATGGGAATCGATAAGGATAATGTACGTTTCGTCATTCACTTCTCCCCTTCTCAGTCGATTGAAAACTATTATCAGGAAATCGGGCGTGCCGGAAGAGATGGCAAAAGAAGCTTTGCATTTATGCTTTGGAACAAACAGGAGATTGCAAATTTTGATCAAATTCTAAAAAATCAGATTCCCAATAAAGCTGAGTTTCTAAAAATTATTTCTTATCTCTATTCTAAATTTCAGGTGGCTGAATTTGAGCTTCCCGAAAAAGTTTTCCAATTAAATACTGCAGGAATCCAAAGTTTCACGAAACTTTCAACAGCAAAGATTAAAAATGTTCTGAATTTCCTTCATACCCAGGAAATCATTTTCCACAACAGCAACAAAAGTTTGTCGTCACTCGAACTTTTAATTAAGCCTGATGAAATCGATCAGCTTCCACAGAAAGATGCTTATTTTATCGAACTTCTTTTACGTTCAGTTTCAGGAATTACAACACACAAAGTGATGTTTAGCGAGCAGAACGTAAGCAATAAAATAGGAGTAAGCATTCACCTTATCAAAGAACGCCTGAAAGAATTACAGCAGAAAAATTATCTTGAATATATTGATGGAGCTTTGGCAAGTGTAAAATTTTTGAAACCACGGGACGAAAGAGCTATCAACAGCCTGTATTGGAATCTTTTTGAGCATATTCAGAAAAATAAAATCCAGAAATGGGAAGAGATGAAATTTTTTATCGAGGATAATCAATACTGCAAAATGAAATTGATCCTCTCCTATTTTGGCGAAAAAAACACTAAAAACTGTGGACAATGCACTGTATGCGAAAAAAACAAACAATCTATCTTTGGTAAAAATGTTTCTTTGGAAATTTTGAATGTTTTAAATAAAAAGCCAGCAACTATTGAAGAAATTTCTGTGCAGTTACAATTTCAGACCAAAGAAAATATATTAGAAAATCTTATTTTCTTATTAGATTCCGGAAAAGTAAAAATGCTGAATTTTAGAACGTACGCGTTGACATAAGTAATGAATAATTGGTAATAACAATTCTAAAATTCATAACTCATAATTTCTAACTTATAACTCAAGAGTTTATCTTTGCATCATGAAATCATTGAAAGTCGTTTTTTTGGGCACTCCGGAGTTTGCAAAGACTGCATTGGAAGCCATTCATCAATCTCATCACGAAGTTGTAGGCGTTGTAACCGTTGCCGATAAGGCAAGCGGACGAGGACAAAAGATCAACCAATCTCCTGTAAAAATTTATACTTCCGAAAATAATATTCCTGTTTTTCAACCTGAAAAATTGAGAAATCCTGAATTTTTAGAAGAACTAAGAAAATTAGATGCTGATGTTTTTGTAGTAGTCGCTTTCAGAATGATGCCTAAAGTGTTGTTTGAAATGCCAAAAATGGGAACTTTCAATCTTCATGCTTCATTGCTTCCAGATTACAGAGGTGCCGCTCCAATTAATTATGCGGTAATTAATGGTGAAGAAAAAACTGGCGCAACCACTTTCTTTATTAATGAAAAAATTGATGAAGGAAATATTTTATTACAGGAAGAAATTCCGGTTTTGGAAAATGAAAACGCAGGAAGTCTTCACGACAGATTAATGGAAATGGGTTCAAAATTGGTGGTAAAAACATTGGATGGATTAGCTGAAAATTCAATCACAGAAAAGCCTCAGCCTGAAGTGGAATATCCAAAAAATGCTTTTAAGATCTTCAAAGGAGATACCAGAATCGACTGGACGAAAAATTCAAAAGAAGTTCATCAGTTTATTTTAGGAATGTCGCCTTATCCGGCAGCTTTCACAACTTTAAAAATTGGTGAAGACGAAAAAGGATTAAAAATATACAATGGAAAATTTGAACTTTCAGATCATGGAAAACCAATCGGAAGTTTAGAAATTTCAAAAAATGAATTTAAAATCTATACAAAAGATGGAATGTACTTTCCTTTAGAATTACAATTGGAAGGCAAAAAAAGAATGAATATCAAAGATTTTCTAAATGGATTTAGAAATTTCGACGAAATAAAAATGGCTTGAGAAAATCAAGCCATTTTTTATTGTGAATTATGAATAGTGAATAGTGAATTTTCTCTGAAGTCAATTAATTTCATTGTCAATTCAAAAACTGCAAAAAATTCACTTGCGAAGCAAAATTGACTTTTGACAATTCACATTTTAATATTTCACTTTTAAAGTTGAACCATTTCTGTCACCTCAACATCATAACCTCCAACCTGAGGTTTTACAGTAGGATTTTGAGTGATTACTTTAAATTTATTAATTCCTAAATTTTTCAGAATCTGAGTTCCGATTCCGTAATCTCTGTAATTGAAAGCAGCAGTAGGATGCTTTTGCTGTCCGTCCTGATAATTTAAAAACTGCTGTAATTTTTTTAATGTATTTTCAGAATTAGATACATTATTAATGAAAATAATTGCTCCTTTTCCTGCTTCATTCACCATTGATGTTACTTTTTCCAACAATGGTTTTTCACCGTTATTTAATCTTGTCAACACATCAAAATAAGAATCAGAAGACTGTACTCTTACCAAAACCGGCTCATCTACAGCCCAGCTCCCTTTTGTTAAAGCAAAGTGGATCTGATCGTTTGAAGTTTCTCTGAAAGCAAAAAAGTCAAATTCACCATAAGCCGTGTTTACTTTTCTTTCTTCCAGTCTTTCGATAAGATTTCCTTTTTTAAGTTGATAATGAATCAGATCTTCAATAGATACGATCTTCATATCATGTTTCTGAGCAAAAGCAAACAATTCCGGCAAACGAGACATCGATCCGTCTTCATTCATAATCTCACAGATTACTCCACCTTCTTTCAAACCTGCAAGACAAGTAAGATCGATTGCTGCTTCGGTGTGACCCGCTCTTTTCAGAACGCCACCTTTTCTTGCGCGAAGCGGGAAAATATGACCCGGACGCATAAAATCTGTAGGCTTAGACTTTTCATTCATCAAAGCTAAAACGGTTTTTGCTCTGTCCTGAGCAGAAATTCCTGTAGAAGTTCCGTCACCTAAAAGGTCGACAGAAACGGTAAATGCAGTCTCTTTGGGATCGCTGCTTCGGCTTACCATCACATCCAAACCTAGTTCATCGCATCTTTTTTCAGGAAGCGGCATACAAATAAGCCCTCTTCCGTGAACAGCCATAAAATTGATCAGTTCAGGTGTCGTTAGTTCGGCAGCACAAAGAAAATCACCTTCATTTTCTCTATCTTCATCGTCTACCACTATGATTATTTTACCATTTTTAAGGTCTTCAATGGCCTCAGGAATAGTATTTAATTTAATATCAGACATTTTTACTTTAAATTTTCGCAAAGATACTCATAAAAATAAGCATCAACAATTAATATGAGCGGTTTGTGCGACCGCTTTCGCTTAACTATAAAAGTTGCAGAAGATTTTAACACATGAGTCATATAAGTTTTTAGCCAAAGCTTTGAAAATATTGAGAATACATAATTTTCAAAATGTTTGATTTTCATTTTAAACTTAAAAAAATCTGCGCCAATCTGTGAAATCTGCAGGATTTAAAATTAAAACAAAGAATCTGTGGCTTTCCTTATAATCTCATATGACTTCAATCTTTTTTGACGGTCGTAAATATGAGAATTGATCATCAATTCATCCACCTGATATTTTTCCTGAAAGTTTTTAATCTGTTCAGCAATTTCATCCTGATTTCCGATAAAACTAAATTTTAATTTCTGTAAAACCATCGATTTTTCCATCGCTGACCAAACCGCATCCATATCTTCAATCGGCGCTGGAAAAGGTTTTCTGTCGTTTCGGATAATATTAATAAACGCCTGAAATAAAGTCGTAGAAAGAAAGTGTGCTTCTTCAGAAGTTTCTGCAGCAACACCGTTCACACAAGCCAAAACATAAGGTTTGTCTAAATATTTTGAAGGCTCGAAATATTCTCTATAAATTTTAAAAGCCATATCCATTTGTTCGGGAGCGAAATGTCCCGCAAAAGCATACGGAAGTCCTAATTCTGCAGCCAACCAAGCGCTGTCTGTGCTTGAACCGAGAATGTACAGCGGAATATCTAAACCTTCCCCCGGAATTGCACGAACCAAAGCATTTGAATTTTCTTTGGAAAAGTATTTCTGCAATTCTAAAATCTGTCTTGGAAATTGCTCATTGATGATTGCTGGATTTCTACCTAAAGCTTGCGCCGTCAGACCATCTGTTCCCGGAGCTCTTCCCAAACCGAGATCAATTCTTCCAGGAAAAAGTGATTCTAAAGTTCCGAATTGTTCGGCAATAACGAGCGAACTGTGATTTGGAAGCATAATTCCTCCTGAACCCACTCTTATTTTTTTTGTTCCGTTGGCGATAAAACCAATCAGAACGGAAGTTGCTGAACTGGCAATACTTTCCATATTGTGATGTTCGGCAAGCCAGAATCTTTTATAGTCTAAATTTTCAGTATAGTTTGCTAAAGACAAACTGTCCTGAAAAGTATCGTGAATGGTTTTCCCCTGTTTTACGGGAGCCAAATCAAGCACGGATATATTAAAATTTTTCATTTATTAAATTTAACCAAGCAAAGTTAAGGCTAATAAATTGCATTAGTTACTTTTTGTAATTGATGGAATTGATTGGTGTGTTGTGGGAAAAACTATTAGAAGTTGTACAATATTTTTATATTTAAGGTAAAATTTTTACGTAATGATATATTCACAAAATAAAATTGAATTCATTATAAAAGATGGGAGTTCTTCAAACTCTCATGAAGAAATTATTCACAATAAAAATTCAAGAAGATATAAACTTAATTTAACTACGTCCCAATATCACGAAACGAGAATTTTCTGGAACTTATCATCATCAAAATTTAGAGACGATCTTGGATTTGAATTCTATCAATACCAATCATCACGAAACAAATTAAATAACGGACTTTTGGCCGAAACTATCGTTTCATTACTGAATTCCACAAAAATTTTTGGAAATTATGCAGCACAAAAAAATGATTTTTTGAAAATTTGGCTAGAATACAAACATCCTATAATTCACAATAAATCAAGGTCTTATATTGGAGATTTTATTTCATTCATTTATAATGAAGAATGGAAAATAAACAATGGTTATGATCATACTGATTTTGAATATGAAACATTACAGGAAGGTGAAATAATATTATTTTAGCTATTATTTTTCTCCTTCTGATACGTAAAATGATTAATCAAAATCCTGATTTCATTAAATTCAAAATTATTTGGTAACGCAGTTTTCCATTCATTTAAAGTTTCCTTTGGATCTCTGTGAAACATTTCCTTAAACGCTTTGATCTTATCGGAAGTAATCACTCTCGCAATATCCAACAAACCTTGTTCAGCAAATTTTGCCAAATGACCAATCACCGTTTCTTTTACCAAACCTCTTTCCATCGCAATTTCCGAGATCGTTTTCCCCTCTTCAAACAACTGGAAAGTAAGAACCTGAGACGGAACTTTTGCAATTTTCATGCTGACTTCCTTATCATTTTTTTCATCCAGAAGCTTGGTTTCCAGCAAATGAATTTCCTTTAGACTGTTCAGGTATTCTTCAATATCTTCCAACCAGTTTTTGAGTTCTTCATTATATTGTTTTAGTCCTTTGGCGCCTTTTATTTCAGCATAAAAATCTTTTAGCGGATTAAAAACTTTATCTCTGATTTCGGTAAAAAAGAAATTCACCGCCCCTTTTGATTTGCTTTCAATCTCTGACCAGTCTTCTTTCTTTTCAATAAACAGATTCACTTTCTGGAAAATAATCCGCTCCAGTTTTTCAAAAATCTTACCTAAATTCAAAACATCTCGCTTCAACTGAAGATACAGCTGATTAGATTTTGAACGGTCGATACTTTTGGTAACAATTGATAGATTATTCCATTGTTCCACTTCTTTTAAAAACCATTGACAATCTAGCGTACGAAGCAGTTTTCTGATGCTGTAATCGTATTTTTCCTGATTTAAAATACTTTCAACGTTATCGTTTGCCTGCGTTTCGCCCTGAAATTTCAGAATACGGTTGTCTTTAAAAATAACTTCAGGAGTAATTTTAGATTTTAAAACAATTCCTTCCAACGTTCGGCAACGTGACAAGGCAACGTAAACCTGACCCGCAGTAAAGCTTTTTCCGGCATCAATAATCACTTTATCAAACGTTAAACCCTGACTTTTGTGAATCGTCACCGCCCAGGCCAATTTTATAGGAAACTGCTCAAAGCTTCCCAACACTTCTTCTTTGATATTTTTATCGGTGTCGAGAGAATATTTTTTCTGTTCCCAAACTTCCCTTTTTACCGTAATTTCTCTTTCGCTTCCGTCAAGAATGACTTTAATTTCGTTTTCGTCTAGAGAAGAAATTTCGCCTAATTTACCATTGAAATATTTCTTTTCACCTGAAATATCATTTCTGATAAACATCACCTGAGCGCCTATTTTTAATTCTAAAAACTGCTCATTCGGATATTGATTTTCTTTAAACTCACCAAAAAGTTTAGCTTCGTAAGACTTGGGACTTACTTTTATATCTTTCAGTTTTTCCTGATTGATATCGTCTGCCATTTTGTTGTGCGAACAGAGATAAACGTAAGGCTCTTCTCCTGCTTCGAAGTCCGGATCATATCTTTCGTTCAAATGATTAAAATCGATATTGGCAACATCGCCGTCACGAATAGCATTTAGAATTTCCAAAAATTCCTGATCGGTTTGACGGTAAACTTTCGTTAATTCAATCGTCAGTAAAGGAATATCTTTAATCGCCAAACTGTCGAAAAAGAAAGGCGAATTGTAAAACATTTTTAAAACATGCTCGTCTCTCACCACCGGTGGAAGCTGATACAAATCTCCGATGAACAACATCTGAACGCCACCAAAACGCTGATTATTTCTACGGATAAATCTCAAAGAAAAATCCATCATATCCAAAACATCGGCACGAAGCATCGAAACCTCATCAATAATCAAAACCTCAACTTCTCTTAACAGTTTTAGCTTATCTTTTCGGTATTTGAAATGCTGCTGAAGATCAATAATATTATTCGCCAAACTACTGTCGATACGGTCTGTGGTTGGCAAAAAGGTACGCAAAGGCAAACCAAACATCGAGTGAATGGTAACTCCGCCAGCATTGATTGCAGCAATTCCGGTGGGCGCTACAACAATGTGCTTTTTTTTCGTTTTCTTTACAAATTCGTTTAGAAATGTGGTCTTCCCCGTTCCTGCTTTTCCTGTAAGAAAAACGCTTCGGCTGGTGTATTCAATTAAGTCAAAAAAATGATTGTTCATCGTCTGCAAAATTACGGAAAATGTGAATAGGCATAAACTTTGATTCGCTTAAAAAAAATAATTTATGAAAAATTCTCTCATTAAATACTCAGCTCTTGCATTAATCAGCGCATTTACAATGACTTCATGCGCCTCCTCAAAGTCCGCTGACAATACGAATTTACCCATAGATATTCTGGATAGACCTGCTGATGAAAGCAGCAAAAAATATGATGAAGCCAATTTAGATAAATTAAAAAGCATCATCGAATCTGAAATCGCTAAAGAAAAATGCACCTCATCTTCAGACTGGGCTTTTGCGCCAATGGGAGCTAAAGCGTGCGGCGGACCCGTCTCATATATTGCTTATCCTAAAAAACTGGAGACTTCAATTCTTACAAGAATTGAAAATTATACCCAGACCATGTCTGAATTTAATAAAAAATACGGCATTACTTCAGATTGTATGATGATTGCAGAACCATCGGGCATAAGATGCCAAGACGAAAAAGCAGTTTTGATTTATTAATAATTTAAATCAGTTTTTTACTGCATGATAAAAAATATTTTAACCGCAAAAGATTCAAAAGAAATAATAACGAAAATAAAATTCAAAAGTTTACAAAATGTAAAAAAACTACATTGTCAATCATTTTTACAAACTTTTGAATAATTTAAGCCCAGAAAAATCTTTTGATTCTTTTGCGGTTAAAAAGACACTATTTACTAAAAAAGCTCTGAACTAATTTATAGTCAGAGCTTTTTACATTTATTTTTTTGTGACCTTAATCTTTATACCAAGAAGAATATTTCACATAATTATCTGCAATTCTATTTACTTCACCTTCCAGAAGTGCCGCAGAAATATCTTTAATTTTTCTGGCAGGAACACCACCCCAAACCTCACCGGACTTGATATGAGTTCCTTGTGTTACCACAGAACCTGCGCCAACAATAGAGTTTTCTTCAATTGTACAGTCATCCATTACGATAGAACCCATTCCAATTAAAACATTGTCGTGAATTCTGCATCCGTGAACGATTGCGTTGTGACCGATCGAAACATTATTGCCGATTTCCAAAGGAAACTTTTCATACGTACAGTGCAACATGGCATTATCCTGCACATTTACTTTTTCGCCCATCTTGATATAGTTCACATCACCTCTAATTACTGCATTGTACCAAATACTGCAGTTTTGCCCCATCACGACATCACCAATAATAGTTGCAGTCTCTGCCAAAAATGTATTTTCTCCGATTTGTGGTGTCTTTCCTAAAAGTTCTTTTATAAGTGCCATATTTTATTTTTATATTTTAAATTCTTTTAACGGAATCCAATAATAGTTTTCTTTAAAAATTTGAAATTCAGATTGATTTATTTTTAAGTGATCAAATTCATTTTTATTTAAAATCAATCCATCAAGATATCGTTTAGCAATATAATATTCAGGAGAATGCTTTCCTGAAATACAAGAGGCATTACTATCTCCATTAGAAACATAGGAATGACCAAAAGCTATTTCTCCAATCCCTCTTACATTTAATTCTTCAATAATGATATCATTTCCCATTAAATAATCTCCTGCTTCTAATTCGAATAATGCGATTTTGAAGTTTATATTTAAATTCAATAATTGTTTATATAAGAAATCTCTAATCTCATAAAAATAAGGTCTTTCAAATAAAACATCTCTTCCATCAAAACTATCAGTGCTTAAACCGTAAGGTAGTAATTGAAGTACCAAATCATCTGAATATTCAAGTTTATGAACCTCCGTTCTCATTCTAACTTCAGTACCATTACTCAATTTTAATATTTGAGAAAATTTATTTTTACAATCATTTACTAAGTTTTCATTTTCAAAAACAATTCCTAAAGAATAATACCAGCCCATAATTTTTAAATGATGTTAATAGCAAAAATCTAACTCTCAACATCTAGCTTCTAACTTCTAAATCCGTATTTTTGTACTCTCAAATTTAACGAAAAAATGCGTACGATACTTATAGAACCAACAGAAAACCCAAAAGTGATGAAATTTGTTGCTGATTACAACTTGATTCCCGGGTCTTTAGAGTTGGACAGAGATTCAGATATATCAGAAATTCCTTTAGCACAAGAGCTTTTTAATTATCCTTTTGTGGAAAGAGTTTTCATTACCGCCAATTTTGTAGCAATTGCAAAACAGGATACTGTAGAATGGGAACATGTTGTTGACAGTCTGAAAAATGTAATTGAAGACGAGCTTCTGGCAAATCCAAGAATTTACCTTCAGAAGAAAAAAGAAATGATTGAGATTTATGCTGAAATGACTCCGAATCCTAATGCAATGAAATTTGTGGCAAGCAAAATGCTGATGGACGGTTTTGTAGAAGTAAAATCTAGAAACGAAGCTGAAGGAGTTCCTTTGGCTCAGGCTATTTTCACAGAATTTGATTTTGCGAAAGAAGTATTTATTTCAGATAATTTTGTAGCGGTTACCAGAGACAATTCTGTTGAATGGCATCAGGTAATGATGGCAGTTCGTGGTTATATTGCAGAATATCTTCAAAGCGGAGGTGTAATTTCAAATATAGAATCTCAAAGACACGAAAATCCTGTAGAAAAGATCATCAACAGAGATTACACCGATGACGAGCAGAAAATTTCAGATATCTTAAATGAATATGTTGCTCCTGCAGTAGAGAACGATGGCGGAAAAATTTCTTTGATGGAATATGATGCAGCCAACAAAACGGCAAAGATGTTGCTACAAGGTGCTTGTTCAGGCTGCCCAAGTTCAACAGCTACCTTAAAAGGCGGAATTGAAAATATTTTAAAACAATTCGTTCCGGAATTAGTAGAAAGAGTGGAAGCCGTAAACGGATAAAAATATTAGTATTAAGTAATAAGTAATTTTGAATACTGCTTATTGCTCATTACCAATTACTCATTACTTATATATATGAAAGGAATATTATTAGTGAATCTCGGTTCACCAAGATCTACCTCTGTACCTGATGTACGAGAATATCTGGATGAATTTTTGATGGACGAAAAGGTGATTGATTACCGATGGTTTTTCCGTGCACTTTTGGTACAGGGAATTATTTTAAATACAAGACCCGCAAAATCTGCCGAAGCCTACAAAACAGTTTGGACAGATGAAGGTTCGCCATTGATTGTCATCACTCAGAAAATTCAGAAAAAGCTTCAAAAGCTCGTTGATGTTCCGGTGGAAATCGGGATGCGATATGCGCAACCAAGTATTGAAGCTGGTATTCAGAAGTTAGTTGATCAAGGGGTTTCTGAGATTGTTCTTTTCCCGTTGTATCCGCAATATGCGATGAGCACAACGGAAACGGTGATTGAAAAAGCAGAAGAAGTAAGAAAGAAGAAATTTCCGGGAATTAAAATCAATTATATTCAGCCTTTTTATAACAGAGAAATTTATATCGACTGTCTTGCAGAAAGCATCAGAGAAAAACTTCCTGAAAATTTTGATGCCTTACAGTTTTCATATCACGGCGTTCCGGAAAGGCATATCTATAAAACAGATCCTACAAATACCTGTAATCTGAACGATTGCTGCTCCAGAGAAAATAATCCGAGTCATCAGTTTTGTTACCGTCATCAATGTTTTGATGTCACTAATTCTGTGATCAAGAAACTAGGTTTGCCTAAAGAAAAAGTAATGGTCACTTTCCAGTCAAGATTAGGGAAAGATAAATGGATGGAGCCTTATACTGATGAAACTTTAGAAACTATCGGCAAAAAAGGAATCAAAAGCCTTGCAATTGTTTGTCCGGCTTTCGTTTCAGACTGTTTGGAAACTTTGGAAGAGATTTCTGTAGAAGGAAAACATCAGTTTGAGCATGGTGGCGGAGAAAATTTCCACTATATTCCCTGTCTGAATGATGAAGACCGCTGGATTGACGTTGTAAAAACACTCTGTGAAGAGAAGCTTAATGAGTTTTATCTAGTTTAAATCTTATTTTTTAAAAATACAAAAGGACATTTGATAATCAGATGTCCTTTTTCTATTTATTTTCAATAACACCCCCAAAAAAAACACTGAAAACCATTAATAAATTATTTTTTTCTAAAATAAGTGTAATTTTAATAGGGGTATATTTTGTTTTTAAATATTTTTTCATACTTTTACCCTATCAAAAGATAGACATTCCCTAAAATTTTTAGAAATAATGGATACAAGTATAGAAATCTTAAAAAAGAAGATTGAGAATTTCACTCCGGAACTTGCAGAGGCATTCATTAGAATTGTTGACAATCTCGATGCAACTGTAAAATCTCATGCTTCGCAGTTTCAGCTTGATGAAGTTTCCAGTAGAATTCAGTTTCACACAGAAAATCCTGCTACGAAACTTGATTTTTTTGAAAACATCTCAGAATTAGAAAAAATCTGTGCGTAATGAAAGTTTTACTGTCATCGATTGCAAAAAATGACATTAGAATGCTGATGCGGGTCTTTAATGCGGAGGAGGAAAATAAAGACAAGTATTTTTTGAGTGATTTAAAAGAATCGATCAATACTATTTTGAACGATTACGAAAAATTAGATATAAAAACCAGGGAACTTCAGGTTTATAAAACGGAAAATTTCCCGGTACAGATTTATTATTTGTTTGAAGATAATGATAGTCTTTTTATAACGGCAATTTTTAAAGAAAATAATTAAGAATCCTATTTGTATAGAACTTTTTTGACATTATTATATAGTTTAATTTTTCTGTTGATGTCTAGTTATTAAGACATTAAACACTTTCGACAGACCTTCCAAATGTGCAAAATTTGGAAGGTTTTTTTATTTTAAAATATAAAATTCCTGTATTATCTCACCGGCGTTCTGAATTCTCCGTATCCTGCCAAACCATCATAATTTCTTCCGAAAGGCTTGTAATATAAAAATGCCTGATACAAATTTTCTGTCTGCCAAAAATTACCGTTAACTTCTCCAAGATTCAAAGATCCGTTTGCTTCCTTCGAAGCTAGAATATAATTATAAAAACCTTGCTTCATATAAATTTTTGCAATGTATTGTTTAGCGGCTTCATCATAATGCATCTGGAATTCTTTGGTTGCTTTAAAATCATTAAATCCGCCCACGATATACAATTCTTTATCCATCGGATCAGAATCTAAAGAAAAGTGCACCCAAGCATAATCAGCTTCACGAGCTGCATCTCTTTCTAAGCCTAAATCATTTCTTCGGTAATACCAGGCTCCATTTACATCAGGCTGATATTGATAATTTAAAGGATATGCCCAAACCGGATGAAGATATGTCTGATTTACGCCATCTACAATCCCCGTTTCACGCACCATATCTGCAGCCATTCTCATATTTTTATTATCAAAATAATAAAATTCATTATTTCCGGGGAAAGCAAGATTCAACTGTTGAAAAAGCAATTTATTTCCCATTGTTGCGGTCGGTTTCTGATTCGTAATCTTCATATTGGGATTGTTATTCTGCATCACGGTAAGTGAAATAGAATTTACATTTGAAGTTAAATCACCTGCTTTTGCAACGGCTTGTACTTCTACTCTCTGATTGATATTCGGATTTTTGGCATCTGCAATTCTTGAAATATTCAACGCTAAATTCACATTATCTTCCACGACAGAAAATCGTCTTTTGAAAAGTGGCTGATCTACCGAGCTTTTGTAAACAATTAATTCAAAATTTCCTGAAATTTTTGGTTGTATTTTTTCATTCGGAAACTTCAAAGTATAATGTGTGTAAGCCTGAAGCGTATTAAAAGAATACTGAAACTGATCAAGCAACGCATTCATCGAACCATTCGCAATTTCACTGAAAAAAAGATTATCATCTTCCCAATTTCTGTCAAAATGCTTAATGGTGTATCGGTAAAGTTCGCTTGAATTGGTTAAATCATCGAAACTCAACACCAACTGCTGATTCATCGTGATTACCGGCGTCTCGTCATTGGTCTGAGGATTAAACAACTGAATACTTTGAATGTTCTGCCCGAAAGCCAGCGAACCTAAACTGAGTAAAAATATCTGCAACGTTTTCATTATGACGAAGATAACAAATCTCTAAAGAATATTGTATTTTTGATAAAAAAATATTCAGAATATGTTTCAGATACAGGCCTTCGTGTTCAATTTTGCGAGTGAAAATACTTATGTTCTTTTTAATGAAAATAAAAATGCATGGTTGATTGATCCGGGCAATATGAATGAGCAGGAAACTCAGGCAATTTTAAATTTCATCACTGAAAATAATTTAAACATTCAGAAAATAGTTTTGACCCACGCTCATATTGATCACGTTTTGGGTTTACAGTGGGCTTACGATACTTTTAAAGTTCCTGTCACGATGCATCAGGATGACAAAGAAGTTTTGGATATGTTTCAGATCAGCGGAATGAGATTCGGCTTTACACTTGATCATCTTAAGGTTGACCTAAATTACATCAAAGAAGGCGACGAGCTCGATTTCGATGGTGAAAAATTTAAAATCTACCATGTTCCGGGACATTCTCCGGGAAGTGTTGTTTATCATAACGAAACTCAAAAATTTATGATCTCCGGTGATGTTTTGTTTGAAGGAAGCATCGGAAGAACAGATTTGTACAAAGGAAATTATGATCAATTGATTGGAGGAATTAAAACAAAACTATTTGTTTTGGATGAAGAAACACAAGTTTTTTCGGGTCATGGAAATCCTACAACAATTGGTTTTGAAAAACAGTATAATCCGTTTCTAAAATAGAATTTGATTCACAAAAAAACCGTCAGAATATGACGGTTTTTTTTATTTAGAATGAAGAATTACTTCCATTTGATATTACAACCCATACTTGGTCTTTGAATTTCTTCCTGTGGCTCACCGATTAAAAGATTTTCAAAAGCAATAATCAGATCTTCGCCCGTCACATCTTTATGATTTCCGGGTCTTGAATCATCCATCTGACCTCTGTAAATAAGATCTAATTTATCATCAAAAAAGAAAAAATCTGGTGTGCAAGCTGCGTCGTAAGCTTTTGCAATAGACTGGCTTTCGTCATATAAATACGGAAAATCAAATTTTCTTTCAATCTGGAATTCAATCATTTTTTCAGGTGAATCTGCAGGATATTTTTCTACGTCATTAGAGTTGATTGCAATAAACTCAATTCCGGCCTCATTATAATCTTCGTATAGCTCTGTCAACTTATCGATAATGTGGAGCACAAACGGACAATGATTGCACATAAAGATCACCAATGTACCTTTTTCGCCTTTCAAATCATCCAATGACTGAATTTCATTACTTTTTGAAGGGTTTGGAAGTTCAAAAAACGGGGCTTTTGTGCCTAACGCCAACATATTTGAGGGAGTATTCATATCTTTTATTTGTTCACAAAGATAAAGATTTCTTTTAGTAGTTGCTAAAACAATCATATAATTGAGTGAGGCTATTTATTCGATTAATTTTTACAATAATATTAAAATTTTGTCTTCCAACTCCCATTCTTTCAGCATTCAGTAAATCATAATAGTCCTCCAAGTCTTCCATAAAAAATTAAATCTTAAAATTTGTTTGGAAGATGTGTTTAAAAGTTTGTAGTTTTGCTAACACTGTTAGTAAATAAAATCATGGGCTTACATGAACGCCGTCAAAGAGAAAAAGAATCTATCCGTGCAAATATTTTGCAGGCTGCATTCACTTTGGCTAAAACTGACGGTTGGTCATCGCTTTCTATTCGTAAAATAGCTGATGCAATCGAGTACAGCGCTCCTGTTGTTTATGATCATTTCGAAAACAAAGAAGCGATTTTATATGAAATTTCTATCAACGGATTTCATTGCCTTCAGATAGAATTATTAAAAGCTCAGAAAAAACACGAAACTCCGGAAGATCAGTTGACAGCAATTGTTGACGCTTATTGGAATTTCGCATTTAAAAATAAAGAATATTACCAGCTGATGTTTGGTTTGGGAATGCAATGCAGCGGAAAGGGTTTGATGAAAGAAGAGTTTTCGTCTTTTCAGGATATGATTTTCGACTGTACTTTTGAGATCATTAAGAAAAAAGGTTCAAATCAGGATAATGCCTGTCATTCTTCTCACGCATTGTTTTCAGCAGTTCATGGATTAATTTCAATTATGATGATGAGAAATGATGATATTCCTTCAACGATGAATAAGACAACTTTAGACGAAACCGTTTCGGCTTTTATTAAATCATTGTAATTTTTTTTTGAACTTAATATTAACACCGTTAGGAAAAATTGATACTGACTATCAAGGTTTTCATATAAATTAAATAATTATTAGCCTACCAAATTTTTGTGGAATGCTCTTGCCTATTAATATTAACGCCGTTAGATAAAATAACACAATTAACATATATTTCATAAAACAAAATCCAATTTAAAATTATATTCATGAAAATGACACATTGACCCGACAATTAAAATCTGTTATTTTTTTAGCTTTAAGTTAACGCCGTTAGAAAACATAACAATATTAATTAAAAAACAACATTACCTAATTTAATACTTCATTAAAAAAATAAACTTAAATGAAAACAACTGCAAAAGCAAGAATTATTATACTTATATCGAGTATCATTCTTTTACAAAGTTGCACAAAAGCAGCAGAAGGCAGTAATGCTGCTCCACTCGCTCCCGAATTGCCAGTTTACACCGTTACTACATCACCAGCAACCATTTATCAGGAATTTCCAACCGCATTAGAAGGAAAAAATAATGTAGAAATCAGATCTCAGGTTGACGGATATTTAGATAAAATTTATGTGGAAGAAGGCGCTTACGTAAGAGCTGGACAGCCATTATTTAAAATAGATTCAAGAGCTTACGGAGAGCAGATGAATATGGCAAACGCCAATTTACAGGTTGCCAATGCCAATATTCAAAAAGCTAAAGTTGAGGTTGACAGACTTCAGCCATTGGTTGCCGCAAAAGTAGTCTCTGATGTACAACTGAGAACTGCAAAAGCCAATTATGCAGCAGCAGTAGCCGCAGGTTCACAGGCAAAAGCTTCAGTTGGCGGAGCCAGAATTAACGTAGGATTTACAACAATCACTGCGCCCGTAAGCGGTTACATCGGAAGAATTCCTTACAAAAAAGGAAGTTTGATTTCAAGAACAGATGCCAATCCGTTGACGATGTTATCAGACATCAGTGAAATCTATGCATACTTCTCTTTAAGCGAACTGGATTTTATTGGTTTTCAAAAAAAATATCCAGGAGCAACGTTGAACGAAAAACTGAAAAACATGCCAATGGTTGATTTGGTAATCGCCGACAACAGTACGTATCCTCAAAAAGGTAAGATGAGCATCGTTGACGGACAGTTTGACAAAACCACAGGAGCAATCAGCGTTCGCGCCGTTTTCCCAAATGCAAACGGAGCTTTGAGAACGGGAAATACAGGTAGAGTTCGTATGCCGCAATTATTTGCAAACACGCTTGTCATTCCACAAGAATCAACTTTCGAAATACAGGATAAAACCTACGTTTATGTAGTTGGAAAAGATAAAAAAGTAACCAGCAAACCAATAACAATTTCTGGAAAAACAGATAGTTATTACTTTATTTCTGAAGGACTTGCTGCAGGTGAAAAAATCGTCTACACCGGAATCGGAGCATTGAAAGATGGGGTTGCCATTCAGCCAAAAGCAATTTCTTCTGATAGCCTTTTGAAAGCAAGACCTTTGTAAAACCGCTTAAAAACTTTTAATACAAAAGTCAGAAAAGCGTTTAAACAACATTAAAAAATAAACTTCTTATGTTAAAAAAATTCATAGATAGACCGGTACTTTCTACGGTTATCTCCATTATATTGTTGCTGTTGGGAGCAATGTCGGTTTTCAACCTTCCGATTACGTTGTTTCCCGATATTGCACCGCCGAGTGTGCAGGTGACGGCATTCTATCCGGGAGCGAATGCAGAAGTTGTTGCCCGTTCCGTTGCGGTTCCGATTGAGGAAGCGGTGAACGGTGTTGAGAACATGACCTACATGACGTCCAACTCAAGTAACGACGGATCAATGACCTTAAGTGTATTTTTCAAACAAGGTTCAGATCCGGATAACGCAGCGGTTAACGTTCAAAATCGTGTTTCTAAAGCGATGAGCCAGCTTCCACAGGAGGTTGTACAGGCAGGAATTTCGACGCAGAAAGTTCAGAACAGTATGATTATGTTTATGGGACTTTCGAGTGATGACCCAAAACAATATGATGAACTTTTCTTACAGAATTATTTGAAAATCAACGTTATTCCACAAATCCAGCGTATTCCGGGAGTTGCGCAGGCTCAGGTTTTCGGGACGAGAGATTACTCGATGAGACTTTGGCTGAAACCAGACCGATTGGCTGCCAATAATCTTTCTCCACAGGAAGTTTTAGCTGCAGTAAAAGATCACAATCTTGAAGCCGCACCAGGACGTTTGGGACAAGGAAGCAAGGAAACTTACGAATATATTTTAAAGTATAAAGGTAAATTAAACAAAAATGCAGACTACGAAAACATCGCTATCAAGTCTAATAGCGACGGCTCATTTTTAAGATTAAAAGATGTTGCAAGAGTAGAATTCGGTTCTTACACGTACACCGCAGCGAACAGAGTTGACGGAAAACCGGTGGCAGGTTTTGCAATTTTACAAACTGCAGGATCTAATGCAAACGAAATTCTAACTGAAATTGAAAAGCAGGTTGAGCAGATGAAAACTTCACTTCCAAAGGGAGTTGAGCCCATCATTATGTACAATTCCAAAGACTTCTTGGATGCGTCGATTCATCAGGTTGTAGAAACTTTAGTAATTGCATTTATCTTGGTATTTATTGTGGTATTTATTTTCCTTCAGGATTTCAGATCTACATTAATTCCTGCGATTGCCGTTCCGGTAGCGATTGTCGGTACATTTTTCTTCCTTCAGATGTTTGGTTTCAGTATCAACATGTTGACGTTATTTGCTTTGGTACTCGCCATCGGAATTGTTGTGGATGATGCGATTGTCGTCGTAGAAGCCGTCCATTCTAAAATGGAACAGACAGGAATGCCGGTCGAACAGGCGACTACAAACTCAATGAGCGAAATTTCGGGAGCCATTATTTCCATTACATTGGTAATGTGTGCAGTATTTATTCCGGTTGGTTTCATGCAGGGTCCGGCGGGAGTTTTCTATAGACAGTTTGCTTTTACTTTGGTGATTGCGATTTTGATTTCAGCGGTTAATGCATTGACTTTAAGTCCTGCTTTATGTGCTTTGTTATTAAATGATCCTCAAGGAGAACATGGTGAACACGGTCAGAAAAAGGTTTTGGAGCGAAGTTTTTCAATGCTTTCAACAAAAGCTTCAACAACATGACCAGAAAATACATCTACAGCCTTAAATTTTTAATTAAAAATAAATGGGTTGCCGTTACAGGTTTAGCATTGATCACGGCGGCAAGTGTTTTCTTAATCAATAAAGCGCCGACAGGATTTATTCCTACAGAAGATCAGGGATTTGTTTTGTATGCCGTAAATACGCCTCCGGGAAGTTCATTAGACAGAACCCACAGAGCAACTGAGCAAATTGACAAAATCATCAACGGTGAAAAAGCAAAAAATCACCTTTGGGTTGCCGACGGAATGAACTTCATCAGTAATTCTAACGCTTCTCCATATGCTGCAGGTTTTATTAAGCTTAAAGACTTTGAAGACCGTGGCGAAGTGAAAGATCCTGATCAGATTGCTGCAGCCTTGACAGGAAAAGTGGCGCAGGTAAAAGATGCCAACGCATTCTTCTTCAACTTCCCTACCGTACAAGGTTTCGGTAACGTTTCAGGGTTTGAATTCATGCTTCAGGATAAAACGAACGGTTCTTTTGAACAATTGGGAACAACCACTCAGGCATTTATCGGAGAATTGATGAAACGTCCGGAAATTGCTTTTGCCTTTACAACGTACGCAGCCGGAAATCCTCAATACACGATTGATGTGGATACCGATAAAGCCAACCAGCTCGGAGTTTCAGTAACTGAACTGATGCAGACGATGCAGATTTATTATGGAAGTAGCTTCGTTTCAGATTTCAACAGATTTGGGAAATATTACAGAGTAATGGCTCAGGCAGATATTGCTTACCGAACCGACGCAAATTCTATGGAAGGAATTTATGTTAAAAATAAAACCGGAGAAATGGTTCCTGTAAAGACCTTGGTAACATTGAAAAGAACTTTCGGACCTGAAACGGTTTCAAGAAACAACTTATTCAATGCCGTAACAATTAATGGAACTCCAAAACCTGGGTACAGTACCGGAGACGCCATCAAAGCAGTAGAAGAAGTTGCCCAAAAATCACTTCCGAGAGGTTATGGTTACGAATGGACAGGAATTACCCGTGAAGAAATCAAAACCGGTGGACAGACTGCTTTTGTTTTTATGTTAAGTATTTTGTTTGTCTATTTCTTATTGGCAGCTCAGTATGAAAGTTATATTCTTCCGTTTGCAGTTATTTTAACTATTCCTACAGGGATTTTTGGAGTATTCGCCTTCACAGGATTGGCTGGAATTGATAATAACATTTACGTTCAGGTTGGTTTAATCATGCTCGTCGGATTGTTAGCGAAAAATGCAATTCTGATTGTCGAATTTGCCGTTCAAAGAAGAAAAGCAGGAAAGACATTGATTGAATCTGCTCTTCAGGCTTCAAGATTACGTTTGAGACCCATTTTGATGACTTCATTTGCCTTCATCATCGGTATGTTACCGTTAGTTTGGACGCAAGGTGCGGCTGCAAAAGGAAATCACTCCATCGGAATCAGTACCGTTGGCGGAATGTTTACAGGAGTTGTCTTTGGGATTTTCATCATTCCGGTGATGTACGTTATCTTCCAGTATTTACATGAAAAAATGCCAAGCAGAAAGACTAAAAGACTTCAAAGACAAAAACTGGAGGAAGAACTTTTAGCATCAGCACATTAATAAAAAATGATTAACAAAACTTTGAGAATATTGAACCACAAAAGTCACAAAAGATTACACACTTTCTATAAGTTAAAATGTTTGAAGATAAAAGACCAAATAAGTTTTTTTTTCGTACAAACATCTGTGAAAATCTGTGAGATCTGTGGGAAATTAACAAGCAAAATATTTTCTCCTACTAAAGACATTTTTGCTTGATCTCAAAGTTTTGTAATCAATAAAATTTAAATTATGAAAAGAGTAAAAAATATAATCATCGCTTTTGGGATTGCATTAGGTGCAGTTTCTTGTGTGCCGAAATTGGCATATCAGGAAACGAAACCCGAACTTCCCGAAACATACAAATACACCGCAACCGCAGACACTGCAAGCGTTGCCAACTTAGAATGGAAACAGTTTTTCAGCGATCCGATCTTGCAAAATTTAATCGAAAAAGGAATTAAAAACAATTACGATTTACAAATTGCCTTAAAACAGGTTGCTTCTTCACAGGAAAAACTGAAACAGGCAAAATATCTTCAATATCCTGATGTAGGTTTCGGAGTTTCAGCACAAATTTCAAAACCTTCCAAAAACAGCATGAACGGACAAAGCTTAAATTTATTTTTAGGTCAGAGTCATGTTGAAGATTACAATGCTGCATTCAATTTATCTTGGGAAGCAGACATTTGGGGTAAAATAAAGAACCAACAGGAAGTTTCAAAAATGCAGTATCTGCAGACTTACGAAGCAACAAAAGCAATTCAGACACAGGTTGTTGCAGCGATTGCTCAGGGTTATTATAATTTATTGATGCTTGATAAACAATTACAGATTGCAAAATCAAACTTAGATTTAAGCACCAACACGCTTTCACTTACAGAAAAATTGTGGCAAAGCGGCGATACAACTTCTTTGGGAGTTCAGCAGGCAACTGCTCAAAAGCAATCGACAGAACTTTTGATTACTCAGCTGGAGCAAAATATTGCCATTCAGGAAAATGCTTTGAGTATTTTGGTCGGTGAAAATCCGAATAAAGTCAACAGAACCATTGAAATGTCTGATACTTCTTTACCACAGAATATTTCCGCGGGACTTCCAGCAGCAATGGTGAGCCGTCGTCCGGATGTTCGCCAACAGGAATTAGTTTTATTAGAATCAAATTCTATTGTGGGAATTGCTCAGGCAAATATGTATCCTTCATTGAAAATTACAGCAACCGGTGGAGTGAATTCATTTAAAATTGATAACTGGTTTTCAATTCCGGCTTCATTGTTCGGTTCTGTTTTAGGAGGATTAACTCAGCCTATTTTTCAGAAAAGACAATTGAAAACGGATTTAAATGTTGCTAAAATTCAAAGAGAGAAAAACGTTTTAGCTTTCCGTCAGTCTGTTTTGAATGCGGTAGGCGAAGTTTCTGATGCTTTGGTTTCAAACGAAAGTTTAAAAGTTCAGGAACAAAAAGCAACCGAACAAGTTGCAACGTTGAAAAATGGAATTAAAAGCGCCGAAATGCTTTACAAAGGCGGAATGGCAAATTACTTAGAAGTGATTACCGCTCAGGGAAATTCTTTGCAAGCTGAACTGAATCTTGCGTCCGTGAAAAGACAGAGATTAAGCAGTATTGTAGATTTGTACCGGGCTTTAGGAGGCGGATGGAAGTAGTAAATTTAATTATATTGTTAATGGAATGCGGTCTTTCGGGATCGCATTTTTTGTTTAAATACTCCTTTGTCATTCAGAGCGAAACGAAGTGAAACGTGGAATCTAAGCTTAATGTGTAGAGTTCAGTAATCGTGTTGTTGAGATTGCTTCGGAATGATAAATTCGGAGCAGAATTTTTTAACGCAAGTTTTATTTAAAAGGTGTGTAATTTTTAAGGAGCAAAGAATAGCGACAAAGTCGCCTAAGGCAGAAGCTTCATCAGAATCAATTTTATTGATTCCATTCTTTGCTTCTTAAAATTATTAAGAATAGAAAATAAGTCTTTGCGTCAAAAAAACTTTAAACTGAAGTTTTAGAATTTATATATTCAATCAAATCGTCAAAATCCTTTTCAGAATATCCCAACTGCAAATAATGAATATCATCCGCTTTCCGATACCAAGTCAGTTGTCGTTTTGCATATCTCCGGCTATTTTTCTTGATTTCAGAGACAGCAAATTCCAAATCCCATTCTTCATCAAAATATTTAAATAATTCAGAATAACCGACCGTATTCAAAGCCGTCAAATGTTTAAATTTCTCTAAACCTTTTGCCTCATCCAGCAAACCTTTCTCCATCATCAAATCCACTCTCCTATTGATCCGATCGTACAATTCTTCTCTCGGGGCTTCAATTCCGATGCGAATGACATTAAAATCTCTGGAATCTTGTGAAACAGCAATTAATTCAGAATATTTTTTATTTGTCTGCCAAATCACATCAATGGCTCGCAAAAGGCGTCTGTGATTATGAAAATCTACTACTGAAAAGTATTCAGGATCGAGTTCTTTCAACATTTCCTGCAGTTTTTCAACACCTTCGTTATCTAAGATTTCCTGTAATTTAGTTTGATTCTTTTCATTCGCTTCCGGCAAATCATTCAGACCTTCAATCACCGCTTTTTCATACATCATACTTCCGCCAACCAAAATGACAGTTTCATGATTTTCAAAAAGTTCGTTGAGTTTTTTTAAAGCATCTTCTTCATATTGACCGATCGAATAATATTCCTGAACAGAAAGATTTCCTATAAAATGGTGTGTTGCTTCTGCCAATTCATCGGCAGACGGAGAAGCAGTTCCGATAATCATTTCCTTAAAAAACTGGCGCGAATCGCAGGAAACAATTTCTGTGTTGAAATGTTTTGCTAAATCAATGGCCAATCTTGTTTTTCCAATTCCGGTAGGTCCTACAACAGAAATCAAATTTTTATTTTTCACTTGGCTAATTTACGAAATTGAGTTAATTTGATTTTTTATTTTTTGCTATAAAACAACAAAGAAAATGAGATATAATTTGAACCATTAAGAATATGTAAGTTGTTAAGTCTAATTAAGAAAATCTGTACTATTTTTAAGCATTATGCTAAAAGCAACGCTCATCTTAATATTTTTTCGCTTCTTCTTTAATCTTAACGGTTCAAAATAATTTAATTGAACAATTAGAATATAGATGTTGAAATTTCATCTTATCACAGTATAGACTTAAATGTTTATCTTTGTACGACAATAAAAAACTATGATTTTATCAATGACCGGCTTTGGTAGAGCCGAAGGTGTTTTTGAAGGAAAAAAAATTTCGATCGATATTAAATCACTGAACAGTAAGAGCTTTGATTTGAATATCAAAATTCCTTTACGTTACAAAGAAAAAGAATTTGAAGTAAGAAAAATTCTAAACGATAGAATCATCCGTGGAAAGGTAGATTGCTACATTAATATTGAGAATCTTAAAGAAACGAATGATGTAAAAATCAACAGAAGTTTGATCGATTCTTACATGAATGAGCTTAAAAATATCGCTTCAGACGGACCTGATTTTGAATACCTTAAAATGGCAGTAAGACTTCCGGATGCCATCACTTCAAGACCAGACGAACTGACTGAAGGTGAATGGGAATCTTTGGCGAAAATTGTAAATAATGCAGTCGACAAATTCCAGGAATTCAGAAAGACTGAAGGAAAAATTCTTCACGAAGAACTGGAAAGAAACATCAAAAATATTGATAGATCTTTGGCAGAAGTTGTTCCTTATGAGCAAGTGAGAATTGATGCCGTAAAAGAACGTTACATGAAAACTTTAAAAGAGTTTGAAAACGTTGATGAAACAAGATTCTATCAAGAAATGGCATATTTCACTGAAAAATTAGACATTCAGGAAGAAAAAGTGAGACTTTCTCAGCATTTGAAATATTATTCTGAAGTGATGGAAAATGAAGATTTTAATGGAAAAAAACTTGGGTTTATTTCACAGGAAATCGGAAGAGAAATCAACACTTTAGGATCAAAAGCCAATCACGCTGAAATTCAGAAATTGGTCGTTATGATGAAAGATGATTTGGAAAAAATAAAAGAGCAAACGTTAAACGTGTTGTAAACAATTATAAGTCATTAATGATGAGTTTTAAGTTGCTTGTTTGCACACTTATCAAATAACTCATCATTCTTAACTCATAATTCATAACTAAAAAGCATGAATAAAGTTATCATATTTTCAGCGCCATCGGGAAGTGGAAAAACAACGTTGGTAAAACATTCTCTGGAAGCAATTCCGGAATTGGAATTTTCCATTTCATGCACAACGAGACAGCCGAGAGGAAGTGAAATTCACGCAGTTGATTATCATTTTATTTCGCCTGACGAATTCAGACAAAAAATTTCTGAAGAAGCTTTTGTAGAGTTTGAGGAGGTTTATACTGATAAATATTACGGAACTTTAAAATCTGAGGTAGAAAAGATCTGGAATCAGGGAAAAGTTGTTATTTTTGATGTAGACGTAAAGGGCGGAATTTCATTAAAAAAATATTTTGGAGAAAAAGCATTATCCATTTTCATTGAACCACCTTCGATTGCCGAATTGGAAAGAAGGCTGATCACAAGAAACACCGATGATGCCGAAACCATAAAAACCCGCGTGGAAAAAGCCGAAGAAGAGCTTACCTACGCGATAGAATTTGACAAAATCGTCATTAACAGCGATTTGAGTGAAGCAAAAATAGAAATAGAAAGTTTAATAAAAAACTTCATTGGGAATTAAAGGCTGGATGATGGAAGCTGGATGATGGAAGTTTGAAAACTATAAAATCAAACGACATCATTACTAACTTCTAACTTCTAACTTCTAATTTCTAATGAACAAAAACATTGAGGCGGAAATGAGAACCGAAACATTAGAAAAAGCTAAATCAACACTTCCCGTAAAAGGATTTTTAGATATAAAAGATATTGATATTCCTCAGGGAGAAGATTTGGTAAAAGCAATTCTTCAACTGAAGGAAGAAAAAAATGCCGTTATCTTGGCGCATTATTATCAACCGGGAGAAATTCAGGATATTGCTGATTTCCTGGGAGATTCTCTTCAACTGGCAAGACAGGCAAAAGACACCGATGCCGATATGATTGTATTCTGCGGAGTACATTTCATGGCAGAAGCTGCAAAAATCTTGAATCCGACGAAAAAAGTTGTCCTTCCCGATACAATGGCTGGATGCTCTTTGGCAGACGGCTGCAGTGGTGAAGGTTTGAGAAAAATGCGTGAGCAACATCCGAACGCTTTAATCGCAACGTACATCAACTGTAATGCAGAAACAAAAGCAGAAAGCGACATCATTGTAACCAGTTCAAACGCTGAAACGGTGATTGAAGCTTTACCGACCGACCGACCAATTATTTTCGCTCCGGATAAAAATTTAGGCAGATATTTATCTAAAAAAACCGGCCGCGATATGATTCTTTGGGACGGAAGCTGCATCGTACACGAAGCTTTCTCAATGGAAAGAATTGCACAGCAATTAGCAGATAATCCTGATGCAAAAATGATTGCACACCCTGAAAGTGAAGAAGCTGTTTTGAAATTGGCTCACTTCATCGGTTCTACTTCTGCTCTTTTGAATTTTGTTGAAAAAGATGATTGTCAGAAATTTATCATTGCCACTGAAGAAGGAATTCTTCACGAAATGAGAAAACGTGCACAACACAAAGAATTGATTCCAGCCTTGGTTTTTGACGAAAGCTGTAACTGCTCGGAATGTTTTTACATGAAGCGAAACACAATGGAAAAACTGTATTTGTGCATGAAATATGAACTTCCTGAGATTATCATTGAAGAAGAACTTCGTCTGAGAGCTTTGAAACCGATTGAGGCAATGCTTGATCTTTCGAAAAGTATTAAATAAATTCATAAATATTCCTCTAAAATATTAAATATTTTTTTAAAAAAAATTCATTATATTTGGAATACAAAAAAATACTTTCAATGAAAAATTTAAAAAAATTAGACCGATCAAGCTTAAAAAAACTGAAAGGTGGAGATTTAAATTTACAATGTAATTTAGAATGTAGAATTAGCTATGAATGCAAAATAGGATGTCACGGAATCCCGCAATGCGTTCCCAAAGGACAATACATTCCAGAAAATTGCTAAAATGCAAAGTACTCTATAACGGGTACTTTTTTTATTTATATATCCACAATTCGAAGTCTCTTTAGTTAGTTGCATCAATAACTATCACTATTGATTTTTACACGAAAGAAACCAAATAATCCCTTTGAATATTAAAGATTCTTGGAAAAGTACTTAAGCCAGTTGACTTACCGCTAGACTTTCGAAAAGTATTAATAAATAATTAAAGAGCTGCCTCACATGAGACAGCTCTTTAATTATTTATTAATTAGGATTACATAGACTTTCCCTAAAATAATATTTTTAAGGTGACTAACATATCTTCCTTTATCTAAAGTTTTATATGTTATGCACATCGAATATTACCGCAACCGCCACCGCCACCATTACCATTTATATAATAGCATACTGTTGTAGGACAACCACAATTTATGCATTCACTAGCTGCTGCTGGACGACCACCTGTAATTGATTTTAAATTTTCTCTGTTTAATTTTTTTAGATTTTTCATATTTATTTGATTTGTTTATTTATTAAATATAATACTTTTGTCTAATATAAAAAAACATGAGCAAAATCTTTTTAGAAGATGTAAAAATATACGCTTATCACGGCGTTCTTCCCGAAGAAAATAGTATCGGAACATATTATATTTTAAACGCTGAAATTCACACAGATTTATGGGATGCTGCAGTTTCTGATGATCTGAATGACACAATCAGTTATGCTGACATTAACGATATCATTCATGATGAGATGAAGATTCAATCTAAATTGTTGGAGCATGTTGCGGCAAGAATTATCACGAAAATCAATGAGAAATTTAATCAGATTTCTTACATAAAATTAAGAATTACCAAAACAAGCCCGCCAATGAAGGGCGAAATGAAAGGTGCAAGTATTGAGCTGGAAAAAAGTTTTTTATTGGGCGGAATTACAGAAAATGAGTAATTTTTCAGTTTAAAAATAAAAACACAGTGAGATGAAGATATTCAAAATATTATTTCTTTTGTTTTCTGTCGGTATTTTTGGGCAAAGCAACATTTCCGGCAATCCTATCTATAATTTTCCGAAAATAAAGTCGAGCATTACAATGCCGGTAACCATTCCGTTATCGGAAATCAGCAATATCATTAATGCTTCGGTAAAAGACATGATCTTTCAGGATGATTCTTATACCGATAACGATAATGACCAGTTTAAAGTAAAAGTCTGGAAAACACGACCGATACGTTTAGTCGGTGATGTCAATCAAAACATACTGATTGAAGTTCCTCTAAAAATATGGGCAGAAAAAGGTCTCGGAACTTTGGGAGTTTATACGTATCAGGAGACGACTTTTGAAACGGTAATGTATTTTAAAACAGCTTTAAGCTTTAAAAATAACTGGACGATAAGCACTGCGACACAACCAATGGGTTTTAAATGGGTAAAAAAACCGGTGCTTGATTTTGGAAAAATTAAGATTCCTATTACTTCTTTAGTCGAAAAAAGTTTAAAAGAGCAGCAGCAGAATTTCTCCAAAATTATTGATAAACAAATGGCCGAACAGCTCAACTTTCAACAATATGCTGTTTTGGCGTGGAATGCATTTTCTCAGCCTTTCAATATCTCTGAAGAATACAATACCTGGTTGAAAATTACACCGATCAACGTAAATATTACGCCGCTGAAATTCTACGGCAATCAAATCAATACCAATATCGGCATCGATATTTTTTCGGAAACTTACACAGGAACAAAACCAGAAGCTTCGCAGCCTGTAAAAATGGTGATGAATTTTAATTTTATTCCTCTTTTAGCAGATCAATTTTTACTGCAGACCACTGCTAATATTCCTTTTTCTGAAGCGACCGGTATTGCAAAAAAAACATTTTTAAATAAAGAATTTGATATCAGAAATTCTAAAGTAAAAATTACGGATATCAAGGTTTACGGAGAAGCAAACCGTATTATGATCGAGGCTGAAACAGAGGGTTATGTGAACGGAACCGCTTTTATTTCAGGTATTCCCGTTTATGACGAAGCTAAAAGGAAAATTGTACTTTCCGACACCAAATTTAAGCTTAGAACATCAAACATGCTTCAGAAATTAGCAACTTCTCTTTTCAAAGGAAAAATTGTGAAGATGATAGAAGATGAATACGGAATTCCGACAAATGATCTCGAAACATCGTCTAAAAAAAGTATCGAAGAAGCATTCAATAAAGAATATTATAAAGGATTGAAAATGACGGGTAAGGTTTTTAATCTCAAACCCCATCAGATTCTTTTGAACGACTCCGGAATTACAGCTGTAATTGATATTAATGCAAACTTGAGATTTACCTTAAAAGGATTTTAAACTAAAAACTATATAATCATGAGAAAATATTTACAAATTATTGACAGACACAGAGCTACAAAAGGGATGAGGTTCGCAAATATTCTTGTTGACAGAATTGCGTTTAACTTAATTTTTTTCGCTTTAGGTCTCGCAGGCGGCATTCTTGATGGAATTTTTGGAATGTATTATTTCACAAAATTCTTTGATCAGCTTGCAGAATTAGGAAGAGTTGCAGATATTATCATCACCAGCGTTATATTTTTCTTCTATATTTTTCTTATGGAATATTTAACCAAAGGAAGAAGTTTGGGAAAATTCGTGACCGGCACAAAAGTATTGATGACAGATGGAACAGAACCTACTGTGAAAGATTATTTTAATCGAAACATAATTAGATTGGTTCCTTTCGATGCCTTATCTTTTTTTGGAGAAAACGGATGGCATGATAGCTGGAGCGATACTCGAGTAATCAACATCAGAAATTATGAGGCTGAAAGACAGAGTAAGAACGACATTGATGCCATTGGAGTAAAAGAAATTGCATAAAAAATTTGGAGAATATTTTTATTTTCCTATATTTGCACCACCTAAAAATGGTGCTTTGGCCGAGCGGCTAGGCAGTGGTCTGCAACACCATCTACAGCGGTTCGAATCCGCTAGGCACCTCTTATTTTAATCCCTAATCTAAAATAGTTTAGGGATTTTTTATGCGTAAAAATGGTTAAACAAATTGAATATTTGCAGTAATTCACTGATAATAAAATCAATAAGCCTTTCTTTTCGAAAAATACTTTTTGTAATGAGGAAATCCTTGGCTGTAATACCAAAATCCCGAATTACTGCTTTGTCGATTTAGAAAAACAGAAATCAAAAATATAATTAGTAAAGCACTTCCTAATAATATAAAATTCTGAAACAGTAAAATACAATCTGACATTTCCATTGGTTAGTTTTAGTAGTATAAATATATGTATTACAGATAATAACAAAAAATAAATTCTCTACAATTAGAGATTTATATTAAAATAAAACAGTAATGGTAAAATTTTGAATCTCTGCAGCAATCAAATATATTAACGTTTTTAAAATTTTAACACTCCTTAACTAAACCTTGGCTTCATAATTGAAATTATCATTGTCTAGACTTCAAAAGTTTAAGAGATAGAAAAAATTTGAGTTATGAAAAATATAGTTTTAGCAGGAGTGATCTCAATATTTACATTGACCGCCTGTAAGAAAGATGATAATAAAGTTGCTGAAAAAACATTAGAACAGCAGAAACTGGAGTTTCAGGCAAGACAGCTTGATATCGAAAAGCAAAAGTTGGCAATCGAGAGAGAAAGATTTGCCTACGAGGCACAAAAGAAAAGCGATAGTATAGCTGAAGTTGAAAAAGCTAAAACAGCAGCTGCCGCAAAACCTCAGGTAATCAGAGAAACCAAAACAATATACAGAGACGCGCCTTCTTCTAATAACGGAAGCCAGGCAAGCAACTCTTCATCACAAGGAACTACTACAGCTCAGAAAAAAGGGATAAGTGAAGCTGCAAAAGGTACAGCAATTGGTGTAGTAAGTGGTGCTGCTCTGGGAGCAATTGTTAATAAGAAAAACCGTGGTGGTGGTGCCGTAGTTGGTGGTATTATCGGGGGTGCAACAGGATATACTTTAGGTAGATCACAAGATAGAAAAAGTGGTCGTGTACAACCTAAATAATTAAATATTTTCAAAAACATGAAAGATTGCTTATTTTTAGGCAATCTTTTTTTATGCTATTAATCCTATTCTCCGCAATTTTTCTGATTACAACTTTAATGGGCTGGGGTAAACTGGCTGAAACTGTAGTTGGGAAAAATCTATCCGGAACCTCAGGGAATATCTTAACCGGCATCTTCTCGATCAGTTTAATTTTCACGGTCTTATCATTTTTTATTCCGCTGAATTTATATGTTGAAATCCCTGCAATTTTAATCGGGATTTTTTACTTTTTCAAAGACAAACTTTATACAAATTGCTTTAGAATTTCAAAAAGAGATTCCATCGTTTTGGGTATTTTAGCAATACTGATCTTATTTTCCGGCTCTTTTTATCCTTTTATTGCAGACCATTTCGGATATTATGTTCCTACAATAAAATGGCTCACAGAATATGGCTTGATTAAAGGTATTTCGAATCTCGATCTGGTTCTGGGACAGATGTCGGTTTGGCATATTGTACAGGCAGGGTTCAGTAATTTTGCAGATCCTTTTTTTAAGCTTAATGCTATTTTACTGATTATATACGGAATGTATATTGTCGAGAATAAAAACTGGGTTCAAATTATTTTCATTCCCATTTTACTTGTTTTTTCACAATCGCCAAGCCCGGATCTTCCCGCAATTGTATTTTCTCTGATTATTTTAAATGAAATTTTATCCGGAAACAAAAACCTTTCTTTTTTATTCGCATTTTCTGTTTTTACTTTTTCAATTAAACCAACCGTGATCTGGTTGCCTCTTTTCGTACTGCTCTACTCTATTTTTATTTCTAAATTTCAGTATAAAAAACTTATTTTCGGATCATTGGTTTTTCTTTTATTCATCATAAAAAATATTTGGACATTTGGATATCCTGTTTTTCCATTTACGATATTTGATTTAGGAATTTCCTGGAAACCAAACCCGGAACTTTTAAAAGCTTCCTCACAATTTGCCAAAGTAAAAACTTTTGATGAGCAGTATTCTTATGCCGAAATTTTAAAATTCTCATGGTTTGATTATATTAAAAACTGGCTTTTTCTGGACGGAATCAAATCAGTTATCAACATTTCTTTCGTTACAAGTTTAATAGGATTCACTATGTTTTCTATTACTAAAAGAAAAAAAATCATCAGTTTAATTTGTATTTCAATATTAATTAAAAGCATTTTGGTATTACTTTTTTCTGCGCAATACCGGTTCTTCATCGATGTATTTTTTGTTATGTTTTTCGTAGTCTTTTTCGAAAGTTTAAATAAGAAATATGCGCTTTTAATTAGTTCGGGTTTAGCTATAATTTTTGTAAGTCTTTTTTCCTATCCAAAAAACGTTCAGCAGTTCGTTCCTAGTTTTAGATTGGGTAGAAACTTAACTCAATTCGAAGTAAAACAGGTTTTAAAGCCTTCTTATTATATCTATAATCAATACAACTCTTTTGAAATTGGTGATCTTAAATTTAACGTTTCAAAAAGATATCCTTTCAGTTTTGACACTCCTATTCCTGCAATCTCCGAAAGCTATATTATTGATTATCAAAAAGAAATGTTTTTCCCACAACTCATCGATAAAAAGAACCTGAAAAAGGGTTTTATCTGGAAAAAGCTTAATATTAAAGAAAAAAAAGAAATCGACAAAACAATCGAAATCATCAAAAAGAGTTATCAATAAACCAATTGCCAAAGGCTTTATTATCTGAATAAAAAACGGTAATTTTGTAGTATGTTCAATACTTTAGGTAATCTTCTCAGCCTTACCACATTTGGCGAGAGTCACGGCGCAGCTTACGGCGGAATCATCAATAATTTCCCGGCAGGTCTGGAAGTCGATTTCGAAAAAATTCAATATGAGCTGGATCGCAGAAAACCCGGTCAATCAGCAATCGTTACCCAACGGAAAGAAAGTGATACCGTACAATTTCTTTCCGGAATTTTCGATGGGAAAACCACGGGAACTCCAATTGGCTTTTTGATTGAAAATGAAAATCAGAAATCAAAAGATTATGATCATATTGCGACTTCATATCGCCCAAGTCATGCAGATTTTACGTACGATCAGAAATTCGGAATCAGAGATTATCGCGGCGGCGGAAAATCTTCTGCAAGAGAAACTATCAACTGGGTGGTTGCCGGAGCTTTAGCAAAACAACTTTTAAAAGATATTGAGATTAACGCTTACGTTTCTTCCGTAGGTGAAATTTTCTGTGTAAAACCTTATCAGGATTTAGATTTTTCTAAAACTGAAAGCAATGAAGTACGTTGTCCCGATGCGGAAACTGCCGAAAAAATGATTTCAAAAATTAAAGAAATCAAAAAAGAAGGCAATACGATTGGAGGTACGATTACCTGCGTCATCAAAAATGTTCCTCTAGGAATTGGTGAACCGGTTTTTTCTAAACTTCAGGCCGAACTGGCAAAAGCAATGCTCAACATCAATGCCTGCAAAGGTTTTGAATATGGAAGCGGATTTTGTGGTGCGAAAATGACCGGAAGTGAGCATAACGATGAGTTTAACACCGATTTTTCTACTAAATCAAATCTTTCAGGTGGAATTCAGGGTGGAATTTCCAACGGAATGGATATTTATTTCCGTGTGGCTTTCAAACCTGTAGCAACCATTTTGAGACCTCAAAATAGTGTTGACAAAGATGGAAATGCAGTTACGGTAGAAGGAAAAGGAAGACACGATCCTTGTGTGGTGCCGAGAGCGGTTCCCGTGGTGGAAAGTTTAGCCGCATTTGTTTTAGCTGATCTGTTTCTGATCAACAAAACGCGAAATAGTAATCAATTTTAAATTTAATTTTAGTAATAATGAAAAATTACTGGGACAAAGCCATATCATTTGAAGAATATCTTCAAATTGCCAACCAAAGACTTGAAAATCCTGCGACTCCGCACGATGCTGAATATAAAATGTATTACGAACTCGGCATTCAGAGAATGGATAGAACGGTGAAAAAATTTGCCATCGACGAAGAACAGATCAATGAGCTTACATCAAAAAATTTCAACGGGAAGATTTTAATTATATCTGAAGCCTGGTGCGGTGATGCCAGTGCGACGGTTCCTGCTTTGGCGAAGTTTTTTGAGGGTCATAATGAAGTGAAAATCTTCTTGAGAGATAGCGATAAAAGTTTAATTAATCAGTTTTTGACCAACGGAACAGAGTCTATTCCGAAAGTCATTATTTTAGATGAAAACTTTAATGTGAAAAATTCTTGGGGACCGCGTCCAAAGTTCGGGCATGAATTATTATTAAAATTTAAAGCCGATCCTGAAGCCTATCCAAGAGAGAGTTTTTATAATGATCTTCAGGTATATTATTCCAGAAACAGAGGCAAAGATGCCATTCAGGAAATTTTAGAATTACTGTAAATATATATCTATGAAAAAACTGACTACTTACGTTGTTGTCCTCGTAATTTTAGGTGTTATTTTTTTTGTTCCCGGAATACGTAATTTTCTAAAAGATCAATTTTTCCCAATTGCTACAATAGAAAATGCGGTACACATCAGTGATGAAGATTACGATGTCGACTTACAGGGCATCAATGTACCGAGTACCAATCTGAAAAACTTTAAGAATAAACCTGTTTTTCTGAATTTTTGGGGAACATGGTGTCCTCCTTGCAGAAAAGAATGGCCGTCAATACAAAGATTGTACGACAGAAGAAAGGAAAATATAGATTTTGTTTTGATCGCAATGAAAGATGAAGAAGCTACCGTAAGAAAATTTCTAAAAGAAAATAATTACACTGTACCTGTATATATCGCACAAAGCCCGATCTCTGAAAAGATACTTCCAAAAGCTTTTCCCACAACCTTTCTTCTTGATAAGAGCGGAAGAATTTTGATCAAAGAAGATGCTGCAACTGACTGGGATGCAGAATCTATTCATCAGTTTATAGATAATATTGTTAAATAACTTTAACTAAAATTTTGATTAAGTTGGTACAAATTTTGCGAATTTCAAAGAGTTGAAAATTATTTTAAAAGCAAACACAAAATGAAATATTCAAAACTCAGTCTTGCCAAAGAGGCAATTGCCCACAAAGGCTTCGTAAAAAAAATACCCGATATTTTCAGAATGATGAATATGTGGAGAAAAGGGATGTATCCGGTAAAAGCAATTGATCTTATTTTACCGTTGGTTGGTCTGCTTTATGTAATTTCTCCTATAGATATCATTCCAGATTTTATCATTGTAGCAGGAGTTTTAGATGACTTGGCAGTTTTATCTTTAGCTATTCCTAAGCTAATCAGGGAAGTCGATAAGTTTTTACTTTGGGAAGCCGAACAAAAGTACAGTACAAACGGTGGAAAAATCATTGATGCAGAAATCGTTTAAATAATTTAACTAAACATCCTTTCGGGGATGTTTTTTTTATAAATAAGCACTTCTTAATCAAGATGATTTTTTTAAACATTAAGGAATTTTTAAGAATTAAATCAATTAAGACTTTTTAAGTTTTACTAAAGTAAATCATTAAACAACATCCCTAAATCAATTTATTGATTCTTAACAATTCTTAAACTTTTAATGCTCTTAATGGTAAATTTTAAAATCTCTTTTCTAGCAAAATTCATAATTCACAATTGACTTTAACATCAAATCCTTAAATTTGCACTATCTAATAAAAAATTAATGGAAAGTAAGAAAGAATTCTTTTTGGAGTGTTACAAACTGGGCATCATCAAATTCGGAAGATTTACATTAAAAAGCGGTATCGAAAGTCCGTTTTATGTAGACTTACGACCTTTGGCATCAGATCCTAAAATTTTAAAAAACCTAGCCAATTATTTACTGGAAATGCTTCCGTTAGATAATTTTGATTTGATTTGCGGAGTTCCTTACGCAGCACTTCCTATGGCAACTGCAATGTCACTGGAAAGCTACATCCCATTAATTATAAAAAGAAAAGAAGCAAAAGAGTACGGAACAAAAAAAATGATCGAAGGTATTTACCAGAAAGGGCAAAACTGTCTTTTGGTAGAAGATGTTATCACTTCCGGAAAATCTTTGATCGAGACCATTGCTGAAGTTGAGCAGGAAGATCTGAAAGTAGCCGACATCGTAGTGGTTTTAGACAGAGAGCAAGGCGGAAAACAGCTTTTGGAAAGCAAAGGTTTCAGAGTTCATACTTTATTTAATATTTCTGAAGTTTGTACCATTCTTCAGGAAAATGGAGAATTGAGCGATGACGAAGTAAAAAGAATTCAGGATTTTTTGCAGGGAAATCATATTCAGTTTGAAGAAAAGAAGAGACTTTCTTATCAGGAAAAATTTGAAAATGCACAGCATTCTGTTTCAAAAAAATTATTAGAAACTGCATTAGCCAAAGAATCAAACCTGATTGCATCAGCTGATGTCACAACTACCCAGGAATTATTGGAACTTGCTGAAAAAGTGGGACCAAATATTATTGCTTTAAAAACACATATCGATATTATTTCAGATTTCGATTATCAAAATACGATCGTTCCTTTGAAAGAACTGGCTACAAAGCACAACTTTTTATTGATGGAAGACAGGAAATTTGCCGACATCGGAAATACGCAGGAACTACAGTTCACGAGCGGAGTTTTCAAAATTACAGATTGGGCAGATTTTGTAACTTCTCAGGTAATCGGAGGTTTCGAATCGTTAGACTGCTTCAAAAATGTAGGGGTTGTTGCCATTATCGGCATGTCTTCAAAAGGTACTTTAACGACAAACAGCTACAGAGAAGAGGCTTTAAAAATAGCTTTATCTCACCCCAACGTAATTGGTGGAGTTTCTCAAAATGCACTTCCTGAAGAAATTTTATTATTTACTCCGGGAGTTAATTTAGCAGATTCTGGTGACGGAAAAGGACAGCAATACAATACTCCGGATCATGTTTTCAAAACCCTTCACACCGACTTCATCATCGTAGGAAGAGGGATTTACAAATCTGAAGATCCTGCAGAAGCTGCTCTTACGTATAAAAACGAAGGCTGGAACGCCTATTTAGCTTCATTATAAATAAATAAAGCACTATTTGCTCTCATGTACTTGGGAGCAAATTTTATTTTATGGAGCCCATAGAATACTTCTTATTTTTAATAAATGTTAACTAAAAATCATAAGAATTGTATCTAAAATACGTTATATTTGAAGCTTTATTGGGATATTGAAAAAGTTTAGCATTGGCCTTTTTTTGATTTGGGGAGTTGTACAGGTTTCTGCACAAAAGGATAGTATTTACATTCATGCAAAATTATCGCAGGACAGAAAAACACTTGAAATCAATCAGGATATTGTCTATCATAATCATTCTGATAAGGCTCTGAACAGCATCAAACTTCTCAACTGGATCGCTGCATACAACAAAAGAGGAACTTCTCTAGTGTACAGAAAACTGGAAGACCGCAACAACAGTCTCCATTTTGCAAAACAGGAAGAGCTAGGAAAAGTTTTAGAACTTAACATTAAAACTAAAGAAAACCAACCCATTGTACTTCCTGATACTTCCGAAGAGAATTTATTTCTTAATTTAAATGAAGCATTACCGACGGGAAAAAGCATTAAGTTTCAACTGCAATATAAACTGCAGCTTCCTGACAAAAAATTTACCGGTTACGGCACTTCCGAGCAGGATATTGCTCTAAAATATTTCTTTATTGTTCCCGATCATTTTGATCCGGAAAATATTTTCGGAAGAGATTATCACGATATTGAAGAATCTGTAAACTTCAACACGTATTGGTCGGTTGATTTTGATACTCCTTCAAATTCTTTTATCCAAAGTAATCTTCAGCAGATACAGCCTAATTCATTTAAAGGATATTTAGATTCGGATCCTGAATTTATTATTTCAAAGAATAATTTTCCAACGATAAAAGTAAATACAGATGATATTAAGACCGAAATAAAATTTGGATATAATATCAGCAAACAGGAAATTCAGAATCTTGAGTTTTACCTTCCGTTGCAATTGAGATTCATTAAAGATAAAATCGGTTTTGTACCTAAACAACTTTTTATTTCGGAGAAATTCAGAGCAAAAGAAGATTTTTTCGGAAATAATGATATTAAATTCTGGAAATTTAGATTTAAATTATTTTCGGATGCTGAAAATATCGATTTGGACTATTTTGGAATCATCTCTAAGAAAATTCTTGATGAAAGCATCATTACCGACAAACAGGAAAATCACTGGTTCAAAAATGGTTTAAAATCACATCTTGAAATACAGTATCTGAAAAAATTCTACGGAGATGCCAAACTTCTTGGAAATCTTCCTGAGACTAGTTTGTTAGGAATTAAACCTTTAAAATTATTCCATGCTTCAAGGGTAAAATTATTAGATCGTTACGGTTTGGCTTACCAATATATCATGTCTCAGAATCTCGATCAGAAAATCGATGAACCTTTTTCTGTCTTGAGTAATTTTAATGATATGGCGATCAGCAGTTTTGAAACGGGAAGTCTTTTCAGTTATTCTGCCGATAAAATGGGCGAAGAAAAATTTAACAGCTTATTAAAAAACTACATCGCTGAAAATACGGATAAACAAGCTTACCCAGAAGATTTTTTGGATCAACTTGCAAAAGAAGAACCTTCAACGTCATATCTAAAAGGATTTTTAAAGCAGAAAAACAGAGTCAATTTTAAACTGAAGAATTTCAGAGTAAATAATGAGTTGCTTGATATCAAAATTGCAAAAAATACAGATGAAGCGATCCCTGTAAAGCTGGAAACCCAAACTAGAAGCGGCGACAGAACTTCTTACTGGATAGAAACCGAAGAGAATGAAAAGCTGAAAACGGTAAGTCTTCCGTCACAAGATATTTATAAAATCACTTTAAATAACGATTATATATTTCCGGAAGCGAACTATCGAGATAACTTTCTTTATACAAAAGGATTATTTTCGAATGCAAAAAAAATTAAATTTAAACTTATAAAAGATATTCCGAATCCTGAGTTTAATGAAATATACCTGAATCCAAGAATACGTTTCACCAATACTTACGATAAATTTTTGATCGGTGTAAATTTTAAAAACCAGTCACTTTTTGATCAGAAATTTCTATATTCATTAACTCCGTCATTCAGTACAGGAACAGGAAAAATGACAGGCTCAGGATCAGTTTCCTACTCTTTTTTGCCTGCAGAAAGTGTGATTCAGAGATTGACTTTTGGAGTTTCGGGATCTTATTTCCATTACGATTATGATCTGGCTTATCAGAAAAATTCACTCTACTCGAATATTAATTTCCGAAAAAATCCGAGAAGTACGGTAAGCCGTGGTTTAGGAATTTCTTACACTTATTTTGAACGTGATCTTAACGCTAAAATGATTGCCAACCGTGATTACGACAAGTATAATCTTTGGACAGTTGGGTATGGCTACACCGATAATCAGATGATTCACGAGAAAAGCTTCAGTCTGAGTACGCAGGGAATGGAAGATTACAACAAAATTACTGCGGAAGGTTTTTACAGATGGGAATTTGCACCAAGACAGAAGCTTAGCTTAAGGCTTTTTGCAGGATATTTTGTAAGAAACGAAACCCGGAACAACACTTTTAATTATGGAATTTCAAGGGTTTCAGATTATTCGTTTTCATACAATCTTTTAGGGCAAAGTGCATCCAGCGGAATTTTATCGCAACAGTTTATTTTAGCTGATGGTGGTTTTAAATCTTTCATTCCGGGAACCGTTAATCAATGGATTACTTCTTTCAATGTAGACTCCAGCGTTTGGAAAATTTTCCATGTATATGCAGATGCCGGTGTGTATAAAAACAAAAATAACCCGACACAGTTTATTTGGGACAGTGGTTTGAAAGTTCGTTTAATCCCTGATTTTCTAGAAATCTATCTTCCGGTACAGTCTTCTTTAGGTTTTGAGCCCGGGTTTAAAGACTATGGAAAAAGAATACGTTATACTTTGGTTCTGAATCTGAGTACGATCATTAATGCAGCGAGGAGAGGCTGGTATTAAAATAAAAAAAGAGTTGTCTCACGACAACTCCTTAATATAAATTTAATCTATAATTAATCTTTCAAAATCTTCTGAGAAACCGGCTGATTATTCACCAATCCTGTTACGATATAATTACCTTTTTGTAATTCAGCAACATTTAAAGAAGCTCCATCTTTTACAGAGGCTGTTTTTACCAACTGACCAGATAATGTATATACTTTTAGGTTTTTCACTTCTGCATCGAAAATAATTTCATCATTTTTAACCAGTGAATTTTTGATAAATCCTGCTTTTTTAGAGAGATTATTGATATCATTTACCGCTAAAGTTCCCGATGTTGATTGTGGCGTAGGTAAAGTCGCCGTAAAATCTACATTGTTATTATTGGTATCCCCAATCGTTCTGGAAATCGAATTTAAAATGGTTGGTGACGGAGCTGATCCTGCACCTTCAAACTGATTTGCCGAACCGTAGCCTACAAAGTCTAAAACATTGGTAGAAGTTGGTGACGTAACCTGCGTTGCATTACTCGCTAAAGCAACTTTTCCAGAAGTAAGCGAAAGACCAATACCGACACCTACACCAGGTGAACCATCAAAATTCAAGAGAACAGTTACAATAAGGTTGGGATTAAGTAAATTAATGAGTCCGCCTAAACCATCAGAGCCTTGCTGAATTAAGTACGTCTGTCCCGGAGTCAACGTAATGTTAGGTATCGTGTTGTACTGAGTAAAAGCACCACTGGAAGATGCATATTGAATAGTTGCGCCATTGAGAGAAGCATTAGAAGAACCAATATTTTTCAATTCTATGAAATCATTTGTAATGGCTGCTCCGAGAAGCCCGCCACCTGTATAAATTTCATTAATAACAATCTGAGCATTAGAAAATGCTGTCATCGAAACAAGTCCGATAAAAGTAAATACTTTTTTCATAATGTGATATTTTGGTTAATTCACAATAATTTATGCAAAATTAATACCATATTAACAACAATATACTACATATGTTGAATATAAAAAATACACAAAAGTAGATAAGCATAAAAAAAACCGCTTCCAAGAAGCGGTTCATAATTATTATTGATTAGAAAATCAGATTAGTTTTTTAAAATTTTCTGAGAAACAGCTTGGTTGTTTACAGTCCCGGTAACGATAAAGTTTCCTTCAGCTAATTCAGCAATATTTAAACTTCCGTTTGCTTTTACAGAAGCTGTTTTTACTAACTGACCTGTTAAAGTATAAATTTTTACATCTTTTGCATCAGATCCAAAAGTAATCTCGTCATTTTTTACGAAAGTGTTTTTCACGAAATTTGTTTTAGATTTGTTAAAATCTGCTACAGCTAAAGTACCAGCTAATGGTGTTAAAGATAAATTATCAACTGCCAATAAACAATCTGATCCAAAATCATCAGCATCTGACCATTTAATCCATACAGAACCTCCATTAGCAACATTCAACCCTGTAATACTAAAATTCTTCGCTAGTTGATTAGCAGCAGCATTTCCATCCACGGGGGCTGCAGCTGTTGTAGTTGTCAAAATCTCAGTTAAATTCCCCGCAGTCATTGGCGTCCAAGTTGCAGCTGCATCATCAATACTTGTTGCATTGGTACTATAAGAAAACACTACAATTTCATTAACAGTCGCATTACTTCCACTTCTCCATTGCTCTTCAGTAAAAGAAACATTAATTGCAGTAATTGCAGAACCTGTATTATTTGTTAATTGTGCTCCAAATGCAGGAACTGTAGAACCTGAAGATATACTTCCCAAAGCCCTGTCTGCAGCCGATGCAGCTCCAACACTATATACAGCACCTGAATTAGCACTACCATTATCTACAACTGGCGATAATGCTTGACCAACCGTACCAGATCCTGATGCTCTGTAAGCACTCCATCCCGTTGGTAAAGTCGTTCCCATTCCATCAAAATTTTGTGTAACAGCTGATCCAACTGTTGTAAGGCTAATTTGTGCAAAAGACAATGTAGAAGCTAGTGCAATAGCTAAAAAATAGATTTTTTTCATAACGTAATTTTTAATTATTAATAATTTACATTGCAAAATTACCCTGTTTTTTACATTTGAGATAATATTTAGATTAATTTTCTGTTAATAATTCTAAAAACAAAACCGTTCATATTTTTTAGCTATTTTTACCACTTATTTTTAAGAGACTTGCGGAATTCTATTCTGATATTCGTTCTTTTTTTCATGGGCTTATCACTGAATAATGCCCAAATATTTACATGGAAAAATCCCAATATTCCGAAAGATTCTGTTTCGTCTAACAATGACAGTATTTTAGCTAAAAAAAAAGACAGTATTCTCGCTTATAAATTCGGACAGGATATTTTCGCAAAAGACACGATGGATTTTGTGAAAACCAGCAACAGAATTATTGTAGACGAAGCCGTGCTTGCCAAAAATGATTCTAAAAGATTTTTAGGAGAATTAAATTCAAAAGGTTCTATTATCCGTGGGATCACTTTCGGTAACAATCAGGGGCAATCGGTGCAAAGCTCGATGGATCTTCAGATCTCCGGCAGGCTTTCAAAAGATGTTACGGTTTTGGCGAGTATTTCCGATCATAATTTACCTATTCAGGCAGATGGATACACGCAAACATTAGAAGAATTCGACAAAATTTACATGCAACTTAATATTAAGGATAAATCTATTCTTAGAGCAGGACATTTAGATTTAGTAGATTCCAAAAATTATTTCGCAAAATATCAGCGTCGAAGCATGGGTCTTCAGTTTCAGACACAATTTGGAACCGATAATAAAACTTTCGTTGATATTTCGGCGGGTGTGGCACGAAGTGAGTTTCACAGAATTCGTTTTCAGGGTATTGAAGGAAATCAGGGACCTTATCGTTTAACTGGGAAAAACGGTGAACAATTTATTACATTAATTTCAGGTTCCGAGCAGGTTTTCATTGATGGTATTTTGATGAAACGTGGCGAAAACCAGGATTATATCATTAATTACAATACCGGAGAAGTTACTTTTACCAGTTTCAGACCAATTTTCCAGCAGAATTTCATTACAATTTCTTTTAATTATGCCAACAGAAATTATTCCCGTTATTTATTTACCGGAAAAGTTGAGCACCAAAGAGAAAAATTAAAATTAGGTTTAAACTGGTTTATGGAGAATGATAATAAAAATGCTCCATTGGCCTTAAATTTATCGAAAGAAGATGAGCAGATTTTAGCAGATGCCGGAAACGACACCAATTTAATGTATGCGCCTTCAGGTGTCGTTGCAGAATATGACGTCAACAAAATTCTTTACAGCCTTGTTCAAAATCCCAATGGGAATTATTATCAGTTTTCAACCGATGCAGCGCAGACTTTATATCAGGTTTCATTTACTTATTTCGGAGCCAATCTGGGAGATTACAAATTAACCCAAACCACCAATAACGGACGGGTTTTTGAATATGTAGGCCCGAATTTAGGAGATTACCGTGCCGTAAGAAAACTTCCATCGCCTCAGAAAGCTCAGGTGTATACTTTTAACTCTGAATACTTACTGAAAGACGGTAAAATAGGTGCAGATATTTCGATGAGCAACTACGATATCAATTTGTTTTCATCAAAAGATTCTGATCAGAATTTGGGATATGCTGCAAGGATTTTCGGGAATAAAACATTTACCAAAAACAACTGGAAAGGTACTCCAAGCTTTGAGTATCAATACATCGATAAGCAGTTTCATATTTTAGACCGCATCAATGATGTAGAATTTTCGCGTGACTTCAACTTAGCGCAGGAGTTTAATGGATTGACGCAAAACCGTTTTATCTTTAGCTTTTTAAATAAGTGGAATAACAAATCGACCTTAAATTACCGCCTCAACTATCTCGATGAGCAAGATTCTTATAAAGGAACCAAAAACGATCTCGATTTTAACTGGCTAAAAGGAAAGTTCAATACAAAAGGTAACTTATCTTATCTTAACACCAATGCTATTCTGCAAGACACAAAATTCATCCGTGGAGGCGCAGGAACCGAATACACCGGTAAAAAAGGAAGCTGGGCAGTGGGCGGAAGTATGGAACACAACGAAAAAAAATACAACGACACCCAATTGATGGATGTTACCAGTTTTAGCTGGAGAGAACTTTTCGTTCAGAAAAAAATTGGCGACAGCACAAGAACCAAACTTTTGGCGAAGATGTACGTTAGAGAAAATGACTCGGTGCGTGACAACAGACTTCAGAATACGAACAGGATTTTAGGTTTCATGGCAGAAAGCCAACTTATTAAAACTGAAAAAACAACCTTAAACGCTTTGATTCATTACAGAAAATTCTTCTATAAAGATGACATTGTAGATGTAGATCAAAACAAAGATTTTGTGGTGGGTAACATTTTGTACAATCAGCAGCTTTTCAAAAACGGGATGCGACTTCAGGCATTCTACGAATTAGGAAACGGACAGGAAGCGCAAAGAGAATTTCAGTATATCAAAGTAACAGACGGACAGGGGATTTATAAATGGACCGATTACAACGGTGACGGAGTGCAGCAGCTCGACGAATTTGAGATTGCTGAATACTCCGATCTCGCTCAATACATCAGAATCTACACCAATTCGGTGCGATATATTCCTTCCAACAAAAACAAGTTGCAGTTGGCCTTATTCGTCAATCCGTCGGTCGTTTTCAGTTCGGAAAATAAATTTTTAAAACGCTGGAATTTTAACATCTCATTAAATTCTCAGAATTCATTCTATAAAAAAGATAAAGTTTTAGTGTTAAATCCTTTTGAAAAAGGTGAAAATCAAATTCTAAAAAATCAGAATATTCTGATGTCGGCACAGTTCAATCCTACCGAAAAATCTGGCTGGAACGGAAATTACCGATTTATACAAAACGACAACCTCATCAATGCCAATTTCAGTAATGAGGAGCGAAATCAGACTTCCCATTTTGTGAATATCGGATATTGGTTTAATAAAGAATTCAGAATCGATTGGGAAAACTCCGTTCATGATTTACAAAATTCATCGCAGCTATTTGCAACAAGAGATTACAGGCTGAATAATTTTGAGACAAAGCCAAAAGCCACTTATAAATTCACAGATGCTATACAGGCAGAATTTTCGTCAGCGTACCGTGAAAAACAGAGAAAAGATGGTGAAGAATTACTGAAAGCATTCGACATCACCGGAACAATTCAGTGGGAGCGCAAGAAAACGTCTATCCGTGGAAACTTCTCATTTATCAATAACGACTTTACGGGAAACAGCTTCAGCATTGTAGGAAACCAAATGCTTGATGGTTTAAAGCCCGGAAAAAACCAAGTGTGGAGCGTTTTCGTTCAGCAGGCAATCAACTCTTTCTTACAGCTGAATTTAAATTATGAAGGTAGAAACTCCGGTGAAAGAACCATACACATCGGAAGTATGCAGGTAAAAGCCAGTTTTTAGGAGCTATTTCCAGCTCTTCGCTTTATCTTTTTTGTCCCAGCCTAATTCCCTCACTACAAAAAAGGATGCCGCTGCGATCTGGGCTAATTTTCAAAAGATTAAGACCAACAAAATCTTTGTAATCTGTAAAACCTTATTTAACCTGATTTTGGGTTAAGCAAAAATCTTAAAACACTAACTTTGAGTCAAGTATATTTAATGCAAAGGTTAATTTATTCTTTTATAATAAAGTAAGCAAAGAAGAATCAACAAGTTGATTTTATAAGCTTTTGCTCAAGCTTTGCGAAGAAAATTTATTTGTCTTTGCTTTTTAAATAGAAAGTTTAATGATAAAATCTTTGCGTTTAATGATTTAAAAACTATTATCAGAATCGCTTATCCCGAACTGAGGTTATTTATTAAAAACAAAAGAGCCTTGAAAATCGAGTGATTAACAAGGCTCTATGTAGACCCACAGGGATTCGAACCCCGACTGACGGTACCAAAAACCGGAGTGCTACCGTTACACTATAGGTCTCTATTTTTTGGTGATGCAAATCTACATATTTTTTCTTTATATGCAAATAGATTTATTGTTTTTTATCATTTTTTTCCACTTTATCGCATATTGAGGAACGTTTTATTATCATAAAATATTTCTGAGATGAGCCTACCGCAAATTGATAATATAAAGAAGATGCAGTTTAAAAATAAGGGAACTCAGCAAATACTAATTTAAATGTCATTTTTATCAATATTATGTGTAAAGACAATTTTCAACGTCCAGTCACTTTTTATATAATAACTTTTCCCAACTCTCAAAATTTATTAAATAGATTAATCCTCTGTATAAACTCGACTTTAACCTGTTAGGCGTGAAAGTTAAGATTATAGACAGTAATTTACTACAAAAAAGCTTTGGGATCTATACAGTGCGAGACATTTACGATAAGAATATTAAATAATATCTACTTAGAAAAATATTTTGATTGATTGAAACATATATAGCATGGAAGAAAATTATATTTAGTGTTCGTGGAGGAAAGCATAAAACATTAAGTCACATTATTGGGGAAACCGTTTGTTCTTTTATTATATTACAAAAATATATATGAAAGCGACAAAACGTGTCGTATTTTATTTCTTTGAAGTTTCGCTTTTGGATTGATTAGATATGTTTGAGAGTGATGAGAGTAGTATTTATTTGATATAAATTTTTTAGTATATATTGGTATGTAGATTCTTTGTTAACCCTTTTGTTAATCGGTGTTCACAGAGATAAAAAGTAAGCCTCAACCAAATACGGTCAAGGCTCATGTTTTACTATAATTTCACCAAATCAAACCATGTTCCGTTGCTGTTATCTTTCCACTGAATCTTAGTTGCTGAAACTTTCTTAAATTCATAATGTTGTACCACTCCAGAATTGTTGAATTTCATATCAAAAACATACAATGTCGAAGTATTTGAAGTTTCATCAACGCTTCCACCATAAGGATGTACTTTGAGTAATCCTGTTTGACTGATTTCAGTTCCTGTTATTAATGAAATGAAATCCGTATCTGTGAACTTGTAAAATTTATTCGAGATAGTTCCATTGCTCATAGCCCAACTGCCTTGAATCCATGTCGGCGGGTGGAAATATTGAGTTGTAGCAGGGGTGTTTTGCTGATTGTTTACTGTGGTATCGTCATCATTACTTCCTGAGCAGTTTATAGTTGATAATGATAGTGTGGTTGTAATGGCTAGTGCTAAAAATAATTGTTTGTTCATAATGTAGTATTAAATTTGATTAAAAAAAAGTTAAGGTTGACGTGCCGAAACAGAATCAATCATAATTAGATCGTATTCATCTTTGTATGGGTTATTTTGTGTTGGCTTGTTTGTGCTGTTTATTCTTAATATCTTTTCTTTCTCCCGACTTGCTTTCGCATAGCTGTCAAAACGTATCATGAACCTTTCAAGAATATTTTTATCAAATAGATATGCGTTGCTTTTTGTCTGTGTATCATCCAAAATCATGTATTCTTCATCGGTGGTCAATAGCTCAGGAGTGTTAAATATTCCTGTCACTATGACTGATTCTTTGCCGAAGTATTTGTCCTTAACTTTAAAAACCACGAACGAGTGCGTTATTTGCCTTGTTTTTGGCTCAATTGAACTTTGGGTTACCCGAGTGTTTTGAGTAGTTGAATCGTCTTCTATTGGTGTTATTGAGCCTTTTTCCTGTGTGGTTTTACTATCACAGCTCATTATTGAGATTGGTAGTATCAGAATAAAGACCTTTAGGCGGTATCTTTTGAAAAACAGTACGGTGAGTGTGTATATAAGCCAAAACAGTAGGAGATATTTGTAATCACTAAACACTGATTTTGCATACAATACAACTTTGTTAGAATATTCTTTGAAGTCTGAATCATCAAATAATAGCTCACTGCACATTATACCGTTTGTCGGCAAATCTATCTTTGTTCCGAATGGTGTTGTTTGGTATAATGCTCCTATGGGGATTGTTCGAGTATCATACATTCCGCTTACGACAAGTTTTCCGCTGTAATCTATTATAGGTTTACCTAAATTAGGAATGTAGGAAAATTTACTAAAATGATTAACTGCAAAAACTGTCAAAAATGCCAATACAAAACCTAAAAGTAATGATTTAGATATATTCTTGTCTACCTGAATATTTGTCTTTTCCATACTTAAATCAATTATAATATTCAGCCGTTCCCTCCAAATCCATTATCACAATCCTGTTATAGTCTAATGAGAAAAAAACATTGATTACTTCACTTGTACCAGTATGGAAAAAGGAAGATTGTTGAAAAATAGTTCCATTTATCTCGACATTGCCTTTGTTTGAGGTTTCTACACAGTAAAAAGACTCTTGTCCATTCTTATACACAGTAAATATTTTTTCATATTTGCCTTTTGAATAAGTGTTTTCATAACGGAATAAATAATCGCCGCTTTCATTTGATAATTGTTTAGATCCAGTCTGTCCATTTTGCATTCGATAAGTAATGGATTCTTTTCGATACTTAAAGTGATAATCTTGAGAAAATACAGTAATTCCAATAAGGAGTAATAGAAGAATAAATACTTTTTTCATAGTGACATTGTCAGCTCACTAATCCCGCAAAGTGAAGGTTATTAATGCAGAAAGCACGGGATTAAACCATACTTGCAAGCAGAGGCTCTGACAAAGCCAAACGATACAAATAGGAATAACCCGTGCCCCTATAGCACGAGTCATAAACTATTTATTTTGTATCGTTTTTTGAAACTGTCAGATTTCTGCAAACAAAATAAAAGCTATGCTTCTGTTTTTTTTCGATAAAATTTGAATTACAAAAATATGAAATTTTACTAATCTTTTGACTTCACTTCAAAAACCTGTGAATTTTTTTTCAATATTAGACATCAAATATAGTTTGGATGTATGGAAAGTAATATCTGCCTTTCCGTTGGGCATGAAAAAAAATAGGTTTTAAACAATTAGACTTGTGTCAATATATATCTTCCAATTTACCCCAAAAATAAAAAGTCTCTCAGGAGAAGAAACTTTAATTATACAAATTGGTGTTATTTTTTCGAGTTCATGAAATACCTTAAACAATCTCTGTAAAATACCATGAATGGATGTGTTCACAAGGTTTCTGCTACATAGTACCAATATAACTAATTTATATTTATCACACTCTAACACTCTTTTAACAATCCTAAACAAATATTTAGGGAAACTATGGTAAATACATTGTGGTGTTTCGGATATGATTATTGTTTTACCTGCGGATATTGAGAGAAATGTATAATACTTGGTTACTTATTAACCCCAACTTGCTAGTTATTTAGTCTAAACCTTCTAAAATAACTATGGCTTTTTGCACAGTAGGAGTCAATTCTTTTTCAATAATGTATTTTGAAAGTAGTTTGTCGGAAAAATCCATCTGCTTAACTAAATTTTCTATATCTTTTACAAATGTAATTTCTTCTTCTAAACTTTTTGCAAATGACGTATCTATATATCTTAGAAATAATAATCTTTTAAAATTATGTAAAGAATCGGGAGTAGCGTTTATCAGTCCTGTTTCTATATGCGCTTTTTTTACATTGTTAAGAATGGGAGTATCTGGATATCTAATACTTTCGTCTAAGGGAAGGAATTTATTTATGAACCTAGGCAAGTCTCTTTGGAATAGTATATTAATATTTTCAATTTCTTTGTTTCGCTCCGAATTTTTTTGTTCCTCAATTTTAATTTTTATATAGCTTATTAAATTTGAAGAAAAATCATGAGTGTCATTAAGAGACCTTTCAGCCATTCCAAATTGCCTGATCTCAAACTGATTTAAAGTTTTTCTTATAAAATATAAATCTACACCAGTTTTTAATTTGCCAAGAATGACAATCTTACTAATTTGTATAATATCACTGAAATTTGATAGAAAATATAATGCATTGGCATATGATACCAAATCCTCTAAGTCTCCTTTCTCACAATAGTCTAACAATGTATTTAACGCAATTACGAATTGTTCATTTGTGTAAGTCCAATATCCTTTAGATAATAAGGTATTCAAAATTTCATGAGCAGGATTTACTTCGCCATTTTTAATTTTAAATCTTTCCTCCAAGTTTATGGCAAATTGTGTCTTGTCTATTTTTTTCCCGCCCGTGATTAAATCATATACTTCTTCATGAAAGATATAAATCTGCGATAATCTATTATAATAAATATCTTTAAAATCTTCAGAATAACTCCATTCGTTATCTTCTGCGGGAATATCTATTTTAGAAGCTGAAAGGAAATTTGAAATATCTATGCTACTGATAAGGGGAGCTTGCTTATCGAGGTTTTTTCTAACTGTTAATGATATGTTGTGTGATTTCCTAAATTCTAGAGATATAGATAAAACAAAAATCCATAAATTTTCTAATTGTTTTATTAATAAATCATTTATATTATCCTCAACAGCTAATAGTTCAAAGCAAATTCTAAAATGCTCAAGACTGAATTTAAGTGTTCGAATATTTGTAAGCATCTTTTTTAGCTCAATATTAGATATTTCATTATGTGTGCTGGCTGTAAGCGATTGAATGAAAAATGCTTTATGATTTTCTAAAAATGTTTTGAATTTCAAGTTATCACTGGCAGAAATTAGATTGTCAAAGACATTTTTGATATCAGGTTCAAAATAAATAGTCTTCTCGATTGTCTTTTCCTTATAGGTTATTCCATTGCTTATTTCTTCTTCATTTGCAATTATCAATACTTTACAATTAAGATTTTCGACTAAATCATTTATGAAACCTAAAAAGTCTGTGTTGGAAATTTTATTGCTCATTCTTTCTAAATCATCAAAGCAAATTAGAAGATTTTTGGTAGGGATTAGTTTTAATGCATTTTCAGCAGTTACTCCAAGCAATAATTTATCAAAATCGAAATATTTTTTCACAAAAGGTACAGTGTCACTTATCACTTTAAGACCTTTAGAGATATTTCCCAAATTCAATTTCACCTTTTTTCCTTTATTATCTAAAAAAGTGAACAGAATTTTTTGTGCAATCAGATTTTTATCCGATTCACCATATAAGGATACGATTATTGGTCTGAATGTAGTTTGTGATTCAATAATTGGGAAGACTTTATTTTTAATATGATATGTTTTTCCACTACCCCAATCTCCAGTTAATAACAATGCACCTGTGGTATTCATTTTTAAATGATTGAGTATTGCTTCTGTAATGTTGATATTGGTCATGTAAGTTTTTTGTTTAATAGTATCATGATGAATTTATGAAATATTAATGATTTATACATGTTTAATCTACCTATCAACGATAAATTTAACTAAATGCATTGACCGTCTACCTACTATACAGATTTCCCACCCCCATCAGAGAGTTTTTTCGACATACCCCCTGAATAATGTTTTTATTTTTGAGGACTGTCTTGTTTTGTGCGCTTCGAGTGGTAAAAAGTTTTTAACTATGTTGATATTTTGGTTAAAAAAACGGTTGTAAACACTTGTATTTATAGGCTTTTTTTGTATATTTATACTGCTTTCATGAGCGAATTTCTACAGCAAATTAACCTTGTTTCTATGTGTACAAGGTTTCCATATAAAACAAAAATTCCTAGAAGTATTGGCGTACTGTTAGGCGAATCAATAAATTTTAACTTATCTAGAACTTATCAACATAACAAATTTACAAAATTGTCTTGATACTGCTAGTATCTATTGTGGCACGTATGTCAAATATAACAACTCAAGCCTTTATGGTGAATGGCTGAATCTTTCTGATTACTCGAATTATGACGAATTACTCACCACAATGCGAGAGCTTCATCGTGACGAACCTGATGCGGAGTTCATGTTTCAAGATTACGAAAACTGCGAACTATTTGAGAAACTCGGATTGATAGGAGAAAGTTTTTATCTCCCGAGATTTACGAGATAGCAAAGCAAGTAAATGATTCGGGATATGATATTGAGGTTTTCGAGGCTTGTGTAGATTGTTTAGGAAAAATGGATTTTCAAAGTTTATGTGATATTCCTTTCAACCTTCCTAACTTCGTTGTTATAGATTGGGAATCCACAGCACGCAATATAATGTATGATTATTTTGAGAGTGGCGGACATTATTTCCGCAGTAAGAATGCAATCTGATATAAATAGATTCAATGAGGCTTAGTCAAGGTGTTTTTCGCAAAATAGTGACCAAGTGATTAAAAGTGACCAAAATAAAAAAGCAACTTGCTGTTAATTAGCGAGTTGCTTTTTTTTGATTGTAGACCCACAGGGATTCGAACCCCAACTGATGGTACCAAAAACCAGAGTGCTACCGTTACACCATGGGTCTGTTTTATTTTGGTGATGCAAATTTAAAGCTTTTTTCCTTATTTGCAAATCATTTTTTAATTTTTCTTTAAATTTACAAATACAATATAACGCTCTGAATATGCTGCTCGACTTCAATAATCTCGAAATTAATAATTTACATCCCGAAACCGATTTCGAGAAAAAAGCGATTATTTTCCTAAAAGAATGGTTCTCCGAATCTAAAACTGTAAAAGTACAGACTTCAGGTTCTACAGGTACCCCAAAGATTATTGAGATTGAAAAAGAAAAAATGCTTAATTCGGCAAAAATGACGTGCGATTTTTTAGACTTAAAAAAAGGAGACACTGCTTTGGTTTGTTTGCCTGTAGAATATATTTCAGGAAAAATGATGGTTGTGCGAGCAATTACCCGAAAGCTGAAACTCATTATTTCAGACCCTTCTTTAAAACCATTGGAAAATTTAAATGAAAGTATTGACTTCTGTGCAATGACTCCTTTGCAGGTTGAAAATTCGTTAGATAAAATTCATTTCATAAAAAATCTGATTATTGGGGGAGCTGCCGTTTCGGAAAGTTTAAAAAGTAAAATACTACAAGCTCTTAAACACTCCCACTCTCCCACTCAGATTTACGAGACGTATGGAATGTCTGAAACCCTTTCTCACATTGCTTTAAAGAAAACCTTTCCTATTCAGGACCAATATTTCAATGTTTTTGATGATATTGAAATTTCGACGGACGAAAGAAATTGTCTGAAAATCTATGCGCCACAACTTAATTCGGAAATATTGCAGACTAATGATTTGGTAGAAATAAAAAACAGAAATCAATTTAAATTTTTAGGTAGAATTGATAACGTGATTAATTCCGGAGGTGCAAAAATATTCCCAGAACAGCTTGAAGCTTTAGTAAAGAAAGAAATTGCAAATGAAGTCGTATTTTTAGGAGTAAAAGATGAGAGTTTGGGACAGAAATTGATTTTAGTTATTGAAGGATTTGAAAGCGAAAATCTCAAATCTCAAATCTCAAATCTCAAATTTGAAAAATCTTTTCATAAGCCGAAAGAGATTATTTTTGTGGAAGAAATCCCCAGAACACCGAACGGAAAAGTAAATCGTCTGGAATTAAAAAGTATTTTTGATATTTAGTAATTATTATATTGTATCCGTTTTAACCACCCGTCTTTCGAACTTTGTTCGAATCCACACCTCCAAAAAGGGCAATTTGAGTCGTAAAAAATATTATTATGAAAGATTTTTCCAAAGAACTGACTTACAAAACTTCACGAAGCAGCGGTGCAGGCGGACAAAATGTGAATAAAGTAGAAACTGCTGTTACGGTTACCTGGAAAGTTTCAGATTCTGAATTTTTCAATGATAGGCAGAAAGATTTGATCTCCGAGAAACTGAAAAACAGAATAAATCTGGAAGGTTTTTTATTTCTAACGGTTTCCGAAAGCCGAACGCAACTTCAAAATAAGAAAATTGCCACAGAGAAAATCTTAGAATTGGTGGATAAGGCTTTAATTATTCCAAAATTCAGGACAAAAACAAAACCTACAAGATCTTCGGTGGAGAGAAGGATCGAACAGAAAAAACAACATTCCAGCAAAAAGGAAAATCGACGTTTTAAATTTTAGACGAACTTTGATTAAAAAGTCAGCTTTGCGTAAGGGATAGAAGAGGAAATCCTTTTTGTTTGGGTTGGGAAAAGAAGAGGCAATAAAAAGATTGCAACGAATAGCCCGACCCGAGCCGTGGGAAAAGCTTTGGCGAGGGATACGCCCAAATAATATTTTAAAAACTCTGTGAACTTTTCACTTCCAACTTCCCGCTTCCAACATCTTTCATTATCTTTGTGAAAATTTAAAAATAATGAGCAAACCGATTACTGAGTTCATAGAAAAATATTATCTGCACTTCAATGCAGCAGCTTTGGTAGACGCATCAAAAGGATATGTTGCCCACCTGAAAGAAGGCGGGAAAATGATGATTACTTTGGCCGGAGCAATGTCTACCGCTGAATTAGGAAAAATTTTGGCTGAAATGATCCGTCAGGATAAAGTTGATTTTATTTCTTGTACAGGGGCAAACCTTGAAGAAGATTTGATGAATCTTGTAGCGCATTCTCATTACGAAAGAGTTCCTCATTACAGAGATTTGACGGCTCAGGACGAGTGGGATTTGTTGGAAAGAGGCTTAAACAGAGTGACAGATACTTGTATTCCTGAAGAAGAAGCTTTCAGAAGATTACAAAAGCATATTGTAGAAATCTGGAAAGATGCTGAAGCGAAAGGTGAAAGATATTTTCCGCATGAATTTATGTACAAAATGATTCTTTCAGGAGTTTTGGAGCAGTATTACGAGATCCCAAGAGAAAATTCTTGGATGATTGCAGCAGCTGAGAAAAACCTTCCGATTGTAGTTCCGGGATGGGAAGATTCTACCATGGGTAACATTTTCGCTTCTTACTGCATTAAAGGTGAATTGACGGCTACAACAATGAAATCGGGTATCGAATATATGACGTATCTGGCAGATTGGTACACTAAAAACTCAGCAGGAAAAGGGGTTGGTTTCTTCCAGATTGGTGGAGGTATCGCAGGAGATTTCCCGATTTGTGTAGTGCCAATGCTGTATCAGGATATGGAGATGCATGACATCCCGTTCTGGTCATATTTCTGTCAGATTTCAGACTCAACGACTTCTTACGGTTCTTATTCAGGAGCTGTTCCAAACGAGAAGATCACTTGGGGGAAACTGGATATCACCACACCGAAATTTATCGTTGAAAGTGATGCTACTATCTGTGCGCCATTGATGTTCTCTTATATTTTAGAAAATTAATAAAGCGGAAAGACGAAAGTCTGAAACTTTAAAATTATAGTATATAAAGCGTTCCAAATTTTGGGACGCTTTTTTATGCCACGAATGCACGAAAATGTGTTGTTGTATTCTTGTCTTTCAATGAAAATGCTGTCTATAATTCATACTTTGAATTTGGGCGTGTCCCTCGCCAACGCAAACCCTAAGCTCGGGTCGGGCTTCTACAGGCTTCACTCCGTTTCGGTGCTTTGCACTGCTCACTGCGCTCGCGCCTTTCATATCTCTCACGCAGATTTGTCAATCTAAAGAATTGGTCAACACGAAATAGCGATATGCCAAAATCCCTTTCTGCAACTTGGTAAGTTTCGTAGGATCTTTATCGCTCAGCCTAGGTAAAACAGCTTTATTGATTTTATTTAAAAATCTGAAAATGGACTTTTTCATAAGTTTAGTTTTAGATACAATGATCATTCAAAAATTATGCAACAGTTATTAGAGGGTTTATAAATGAAATTTTAAAGACATCTTTTTCCCCCGGCCCTAAAGGGAGAAAATGCACTGAAAATTTCATCAAAATTACTCCCTTTAGGGTCGGGGAAAGAATTTTGATGAAATTAAATTAGCACTTTAATTTAAGTCTTTAAAATAATAAATGTCCACATTTCTGCAGACATTTTATTATTAACTTGAGGCCGGGATAAAAGATTTCGATAATAGTTTTTAAATCATTAAACGCAAAGGTTTCAAGAAAAAATTTTCAAGACATCTTTCTTTCCCCCAACCCTAAAGGGAGAAAATGCTCTGAAAATTTCATCAAAATTACTCCCTTTAGGGTCGGGGAAAGAATTTTGATGAAATTAACTCAGCACTTTAATTTAGGTCTTTAAAATAATAAATGTCCACATTTCTGCAGACATTTTATTATTAACTTGAAGTCGGGATAAAAGATACCGATAATAGTTTTTAAATCATTAAACGCAAAGGTTTCAAAAATAAATTTCAAGACATTTTTTTCCCCAACCCTAAAGGAAGAAATGCACTGAAAATTTCATCAAAATTACTCCCTTTAGGGTTGGGAAATAATTTTAATGAAATTAGTCAATTACGAGTTTCCGTACATATTAGATTCTCCGCCATCTATGGCGATGACCTGTCCTGAAACATAACCATTTTCATCACTCAAAAGATAAGCAACTAAGCTTCCTACATCTTTAGGATCACCCAATCTTCTGGTCGGGTTTCTAGACGCATACTCTTTTTCAGCAGCTTTAGGATCTGCAGGATTCACCTGATTAAAAGCTTCAGCAACCATTGGCGTTAAAATCGCACCTGGCGCAATAGCGTTGGTCAAAATATTATCTTTCCCGTATTCTAAGGCTGCATTTTTGGTCATTCCCGCAACTGCATGTTTTGTGGCAACATAAGCGGTCTGATTCAGAACACCTCTGATTCCGCCAACAGAAGCTACATTAACGATTCTTCCGCCACCATTTTTCTGTAATTCAGGAATTACATATTTCATTCCGTAATACACTCCTAAAAGATTGATATCAATTACTTTTTTGAAAACTTCAATATCATATTCCACCAATGGAGCCTGTTTACCTTCAATTCCTGCGTTGTTGTAAAGTCCATCGATTTTCCCGAATTCTTTTACAGTTGCATCAACGTAATTTTTCACATTCTCTTCTACAGAAACATCTGCTGTAACCGTTAGAAATTTACTTTCAGGGTACTTTTTTTCTAATTCTGTTTTTGCTTTATGCAGAGCTTCATCATTATAATCTACCAAAGAAACATCTGCGCCTTTTGAAGCTAAAACATCAGCAGCAGCTAAACCTAAGCCCATTCCTGCGCCTGTTACAATTATTACTTTTCCTTTTAAATTTGTCATGATATTTGATATTTAATTCATTGCTTCAATTTACAACAATAATACCTTTTCGTTTATTGATCTATGATAATATTTTGTTAAACTTTGATTAGCAATATTTTATGATGAAATAATATCATAGTTTAAAAAAACGTTTACCTCTCAAATAACAATTTAATAAATATACTCATCTGTACAAAACTATAATTTCTTACATTTGAATGTCTGTTAAATCTAAATATGAACGAAGTTTTCAAGCAGCAAGTGTGGGAAATTACCAAATTAGTTCCAAAAGGAAGAGTGACGAGCTACGGAGCAATAGCAAAGGCAGTCGGTTTTCCTAATCACTCCCGTCATGTTGGGAAGGCAATGGGTGGCTGTCCTAAAGATGTTCCTGCTCATCGGGTGATTTCGAGCTCGGGAACTTTGTCGGTTCCTGAATTTCAGGTGAAATTGGAAGCAGAAGGAATTGAGGTAGAAAATTTCAGAATAAAAAATTTCAAAAAACTATTTTGGAATCCTTTGGATGAATTATAATCTTATTGTTTTTTAAAGATAAAAAATTCAGCGGAGTCAAAGGCTCCGCTGAATTTCACGAATGTTTACTAAAAAAATGTATCAAAATCTTAAACTTTGATGAATTGCATTACTTCTCCAGTTGCTTATAGCTTCTCTGAATAAAGTCTGTCAACTCTTTTCCTTTCAATAGGTTTTGAGAAAGCTTAGCTAAGTCTAAAGCGTGTTTAATTTGAGAGCTTTTCTCCTCAGCGTTTTCATTAGCAAGAATTTTAGTTGCAAATTCACTGTTAGAATTCACCACCAAATTATACATTTCCGGAAAACCTCCCATTCCGAACATCCCGCCACCGCCGGTTGCCTGCATATCTTTCATTCTACGCATAAATTCGGGCTGAGTTATCGTAAACGGAGCATCATTACTATCTAAATCCTCCAGCTGAACAGTGAATTTTTTATCATTAATAGATTCTTCAACATTTTTCTTTAATGATTCTTTTTCAGTTTCATTTAATTTAGAAATTGCAGGTTCGTCTTTTTTAATCAAGTTATTGATGTGGTCTGCATCTACTCTTGCAAACGAAATCTTCTCTTTTGAAGTTTCCAGTTTTTGAATTAAATGCGGAACTATTGGCGAATCCAACAATATAACTTCATATCCTTTATCTTTCGCAGACTGAATGTAAGAATGTTGCTCATCCGCATTTGTAGCATAGAGAATCACCAAATTACCGTCTTTATCAGTTTGAGAAGGTTTGATTTTTTCTTCTAATTCATTCCAAAGGAAATATTTCCCGTCAGTTGTTGGATAAAGCGCAAATTTGTCAGACTTTTCGAAGAATTTTTCTTCAGAAATCATTCCGTATTCGATAACGATTTTGATATCATTCCATTTTTTGTCGTAATCTTCACGGTTTTCATTGATCAACGAAACCATTTTATCAGCCACTTTTTTCGTGATGTAAGAAGAAATTTTCTTCACCGCACCATCAGCTTGCAAATAAGAACGCGAAACGTTCAACGGAATATCCGGAGAATCGATCACACCTCTCAACAACATCAAAAAGTCAGGAACAATTCCTTTCACCTCATCGGTTACGAAAACCTGATTTTGGTACAACTGAATTTTATCTTTTTCAATATTTAAATTATTCGCCAGTTTCGGGAAATATAAAACTCCTGTCAAGTTGAACGGATAATCAACATTCAAATGAATATTAAATAACGGCTCCTCAAACTGCATTGGATACAATTCGTGGTAGAACGCTTTGTAATCTTCATCTTTTAATTCGCTTGGGGATTTCGTCCAAGCCGGAGTTGGATTATTAACAATATTATCAACCTCAACAGTTTCTGCAACCGCATCTTCTGCCGCATCTTCAGGCAAAGGAAGAGTTTCAGTTCTTGTTCCGAATTTAATTGGAACAGGCATGAACTTGTTGTACTTCGTCAACAATTCACGAATTTTTCCTTCTTCCAAAAATTCTAAAGAATCTTCTGCGATATGAAGGATAATTTCAGTTCCTCTGTCAGTTTTAGCCGTTGTTTCTTCTAAAGTAAATTCAGGACTTCCGTCGCAAATCCAATGAACAGCTGGCTCATCTTTAAATGTTTTAGAAATAATTTCTACTTTTTCTGCTACCATAAAAGCAGAGTAAAAACCTAAACCAAAGTGCCCGATAATTCCTGAATCTTTAGCCGAATCTTTATATTTCTCTAAGAATTCTTCAGCTCCGGAAAATGCAACCTGATTGATGTATTTTTCAACCTCTTCAGCCGTCATTCCCAAACCTTGGTCGATGATGTGAAGCTTTTTGTTTTCCTTATCGATTTTTACCTCAATTTTCGGATTTCCATAGTCTACTTTTGCTTCACCAATGTTGGTTAAATGTTTTAATTTTAAAGTAGCATCTGTAGCATTTGAAATTAATTCTCTTAAAAATATTTCGTGATCGCTGTATAAAAACTTTTTAATCAACGGAAAAATATTTTCCACCGAAACATTGATATTTCCTTTTGTCATTGTTATTGATTTTTAAATTATGATTATGTATTCTCAAATAAAATACCATTGAAAAGAAAGTGACAGATTGGCATTTTTACAGTTCCGCAATGTTTGAATGTCTATAATAAGAAGTAAGCTTCTATTGGCTGCGCAGCGACGACCTCTTCGATGCGCAGTCATTACCTGATCACTGCGCAGTATTGATCTCAAAGCTGCGCATATTCTACGATCAGTATAGATCAATAAAAAAAGACAGCCTTTCAGCTGTCTTCAGTATTTAATCGAAACAAATTATTTTTTGTTATTGATGATCTCTTCTTTTACTTTGTTTTCAAGCTCTTCAGCCAATTCAGGATTGTCTTTCAACAAATCTCTTACACCGTCACGACCCTGACCAAGCTTAGTTTCACCGTAGCTGAACCAAGAACCGCTTTTCTTCACAATTCCCATATCAACGGCTGTATCTAAGATCTCACCGGTTTTAGAAACTCCTTCCCCATACATAATGTCAAATTCTGCCATTTTGAAAGGCGGAGCCACTTTGTTTTTTACAATCTTCACTTTCACACGGCTACCAACCGCTTCATCACCATTCTTGATTGGTGCACTTGCTTTTCTAATATCTACTCTTACCGAAGCATAGAATTTCAATGCATTACCACCTGTAGTAGTTTCGGGGTTTCCGAACATTACCCCAATTTTTTCTCTCAACTGGTTGATGAAAATCACGGTACATTTTGTTCTTGAAATAGTTGCTGTCAATTTTCTCAAAGCCTGAGACATCAATCTTGCATGAAGACCCATTTTAGAATCTCCCATTTCGCCTTCGATCTCTGCCTTTGGAGTCAATGCTGCTACAGAGTCAATCACTACAATGTCGATTGCACCTGAACGAATCAAGTTATCAGCAATTTCCAAAGCTTGTTCACCGTTGTCAGGCTGCGAAATAATAAGGTTTTCAAGATCGATTCCTAATTTACCTGCATACCCTCTGTCGAAAGCGTGCTCAGCATCAATAAAAGCTGCAATTCCGCCTGCTTTTTGAGCTTCTGCAATTGCATGTAAAGTCAAAGTTGTTTTACCTGAAGATTCAGGTCCGTAGATCTCAATGATTCTACCTCTTGGATATCCGCCAACGCCCAAAGCGATGTCTAATCCTAATGATCCAGATGGGATTACTTCGATAGTCGTATCAATTGCACTATCTCCCAAAGTCATTACAGTTCCCTTTCCGTATGTTTTATCTAGCTTATCAAGCACCAATGCAAGTGCTTTTTTCTTATCATCTATGTTGCTCATATCGTATTAAAATAATTTTATCAAAATTACATAATTTATATTTTAAAAGCTAATATTTTTTGTCTTTGAAATTTGATTTAGCGTTAAAAAATGATAAATTCTTAACACTAAAAACGTGATAAAAAATAAAAAAAGATAAAAAATAAAAATACTGCATATTTAGTTAATCCTAATATTGAAAATGATATGTAATTACGTATTTTCCCGATTGTCGGTATTGATTAGTAGGAAAAATATTTTGTAGATTTGTGTACATGCATGAAAAAAAACTTTATATCATTTCAGGTTGCAATGGAGCGGGTAAAACAACAGCATCGTTCACGATCTTGCCTGAGATTTTAAATTGCAAAGAATTTGTAAATGCAGATGAAATTGCCAAAGGCTTATCTCCATTTCAACCGGAGAAAGTTGCTTTTGAAGCGGGTAGAATTATGTTGAAAAGAATAAACGAGCTGATTTCTGAAAATGAAAATTTTGCTTTTGAAACAACATTATCTACGAGAAGTTATAAAAATAAAATCATTGAAGCAAAAGCAAAGGGATATCGTGTTACACTGTTGTTTTTTTGGCTTCAAAGCACCGAGTTAGCTAAAGAGCGCGTTAAAACCAGAGTTTTAGAAGGTGGACACAATATTGAAACAGCAATTATTGAAAGAAGATATCAAAGAGGAATTGAAAATTTATTTGATATTTATCTTCCAATTGTAGATGGAGCTTTAATTTTTGATAACTCTGAGGGAATGCATGAACTTATAGCAGATAAACAGATTGATGGTTTACTAAACATTAGCAATCAGGAAAAATTTAATCTTTTAAAAAAATACTATGACAACTACTGAAATTCAAATAGAAGAAAAGAATAAAATCTTGAAAGGTCTCGAAAAAACTTATGAGAAACTTTTGGAGTTTAAGAAAGCAAAGAACAGCGAACTGGTCATTTTACGCGACAATAAAATTGTGAAAATTAAGCCATAATAAAACAGAGCACTTACTTAATGATACTCATAGAAATTTAATGGAAATTTGAGTTCTGTGTAATCCTTAGATAATCTTCCAAAACTTTCATTTGATCTTTGTTGCCTTTTTTAATTCTCGCTTCACGGCTTACCGTAGCATCATATATTTTATTGATAATCTTTTTTGTAACAGGAAAACCTTTTTTGAAGGGAACATCGGGAATCTGCAGTCTTTTACAAACTTCATCGCCCAGTAAAAACCACGTACAGCAGATATGTAAATACCGTAGATTTTTTCTTTGAAAACTGTATTTCAAAATAGGATTTTCTAAAGACTCGTTCAGTAAGGAATGTGCCAGCAAAACTGAATCTTTATCGGAAGACGGCTGTATGGAAGTCCATAAATAAAAATACTCTGTAGCCTGTTTTTTGTCGTCCGGAAGAAGGTTTTCGGGAATTCCCAGTAAATATCCTACATATTTCCAGAGGTGAAAAAGCCCTTTCTCTTCCTCTTCAGAAATGGTATTGCCAAATTTATGAAGACTGTGCAGGAAAACGAGACTAAAACCAATGTAAGTTGCCATCATATCCCAGGAATTGATGGGCTCTCCCCAGTTTTCAGTATCCCAATTTTTGTAATGCTTTTTAATCGAAAGCCTTGCATAGGAATGGATGAGCCGGGTTTTAATGGCAAATTCGTATCCTTTTTTGTGAACTTGCAACGCATCATATCTTGTAACATTCACCCAAAAATCAAGTGTTTCCGAAAGTCTTTTTACGGCTCCTTTTTTTAGAGCTTCGGTGGCTACCAACGGTTTGTTGAGATAAGCATAATCGTAACCGCCAATTAGGCAGTAATCTCTGAGCGAAATCAAAGAATCGAGATTACTACGCATACATAGCTCTGCTCCGGATTTTATTAAGTCATAATCAAGCCATTCGGGAAGTTTTTGCGTCTGGGTAAAAAGCTTTTTTACACTTTCGGGAGCTTCATCATTCTGTGAAATTCCGTTTCTGATATATTGTTCGATCTCTCGTGATGCTTCACTATACTTTTTGGTAAAATAAACATCTTTTACAACCTCATCTCCTACTTCATCTACATGATAATAGAATGGCGCAAATTTTTCAAAGTCTTTAAAATTCACTTCTGCCCCAGAAAAATCGATCAATTTCTTTCCGTTTCCTTTCGTCCAAAAATCTTTGAAATGACGAGAATCTTTAAATCTCGGCTGTAAACTATAGTCTTCCATTACTGATAAAGGTACAAGTTTTACGCCGAAAACAGTTTGTGAGATTTGTCAGTTCTCATTTAATACATAAAATTTTTTACCTTAAAAGAATTAAAAAAAGTATTAAGAAAAGAAGAATTCAAAAGTTTATAAATTCTAAGAATAGTTGACAGGTGATAGTTGATATACTCAAATTATCTGATGTAAACCTAACAGGTTTCTGAGGCAGTATGAATATTTAATGCTTGTCCGCAATTTTTCATTTTTTATAACTTTTGTATTTCTCTGCTAAGTTTACGCCATTGTATAACTTTAAAACGACCAAATTTTAATATTCTTGTTTGCCTTTGCGTTAAGTTATGAACTTTGGATGTTTCATTTGCAACTTTTAGGTTGAAAAAATATATTAACCTTAAAAAGAAAAACCGCTCCAAAAATGGAACGGTTTAACTATATCTAAAAATTTTAGGATTAAGCTAAAACTTCTTTTACTTTGTTTGCAGCTTCTTCTAAAGTAATTGCAGAATGTACCGGAAGACCAGACTCATCAATTAATTTTTTAGCTTCTACAGCGTTAGTTCCTTGTAATCTCACGATCAATGGAACCGGAAGGCTTCCCATCGCTTTATAAGCATCTACAACACCTTGAGCAACTCTGTCACATCTTACGATACCTCCGAAAATGTTGATCAAAATAGCTTTTACGTTTGGATCTCTTAAGATGATTCCGAAAGCAGTTTGTACTCTTGCAGCATCAGCAGTACCACCAACGTCTAAGAAGTTAGCAGGATTACCACCAGATAATTTAATGATATCCATCGTTGCCATTGCAAGACCAGCTCCGTTTACCATACAAGCAACGTTACCGTCTAATTTCACGAAGTTAAGACCAGCTTCACCAGCTTCTACATCGATAGGATCTTCTTCTCTTGTATCTCTAAGAGCTTCAAGATCTTTGTGACGGAACAATGAGTTACCATCCAAAGTTACTTTAGCATCTACAGCGATAATTTTGTTATCAGAAGTTTTCAAAACCGGGTTGATTTCGAAAAGAGAAGCATCAATTCCTGTATAAGCGTTATATAATGAAGTGATGAATTTTGTGAATTCTTTGAAAGCATTTCCTTCAAGACCTAAGTTGAAAGCAATTTTTCTAGCCTGGAAACCTTGAAGACCGATAGCTGGATCGATCAATTCGTTGTGAATCAAATGAGGAGTTACTTCTGCGACGTGCTCAATATCCATACCACCTTCAGTAGAATATACGATTGTATTTTTACCTTGAGCTCTGTCTAAAAGAATAGAAACATAAAATTCTTTAGTTTCTGTTTCTCCTGGGTAATAAACGTCTTCTGCAACCAAAACAGAGTGTACTTTTTTACCTTCAGCAGAAGTTTGTGGAGTTACCAACTGCATTCCGATGATGTTTTGGGCATTTTCTTTAAGCTTATCCAAGTTTGGAGAAAACTTTACACCACCACCTTTACCACGACCACCTGCGTGAATCTGTGCCTTTACAACCCAAGCCTGAGCTCCGGTTTCAGCAGTCAATTTTTCTGCAGCTGCTACAGCTTCTTCTACGTTGTTTGCAACGAAACCACGTTGGATAGCTACTCCATACTTTGATAAAATCTCTTTTGATTGATACTCGTGAAGATTCATATTATTTTTATTATTTTATTTTAATATTTAAAGGTTGACAAATTTACTAAAAAGACATGGAAATTCAAGTTTATTGACTTAAAAATTAAGAATGTATTCTGGATTTTTCCTGATGCCTAAATTAAGAAAAGATTTAAAATATAGAAAACCACGAAAAAAAGCAGCTTTCTACAATTATTGTTGTGAACCAAGTGCAAGCGCCGAAGATTTAAAACAGCTTGTTTGTAATCAAATGCAAAATACATTAGTTTAAAGCTAGTCGTTTATAATAGAATGCAAATTACATTTATTTAAAACAGGATGTTTGTAATCAAATGCAGTTGCATTTTGTTTACAACATATTGTTTGAATTCAAATGCATTTTTATTTTTAAAAAATCAATTGTTTTATTGCTAAATATTTAAAAAAAACAGGTTTTTATTATTCATGGTATATTTAAGATATAAAAAATGATCAAGAAAATATCAAAGATTTTTTTGAAGCGGATTGTTTATTATTTATTTTCCTGAAATTTATTCTTCAGTTAATTTCTCAGACTGTGAACCAATAAACGGAATTTTAGGCGCCAGGAAATAACCTGTCAAGCTTGCAAATAGTATTGGAACGAAATACGTAAACCCTGTCAAAGTTCCCAAAATAATCGTTGTACTCATCGGCGTTCTTGTCACACACGCGTTGATTGCCGCCATGCAGCTTACAATCGCCAAAGTGGTATCAACGGCAGGAAATAATTGGTGAATAATAAGGCCTAAAGTCGTTCCTACAAAAAACAGCGGAATAATAAAACCACCTCTCCATCCTGAAGTTACGGTAATCGCAATAGCTAAGATTTTAAAAATTAAAATGACAATTAAAAAATTCAAGGTATAATCTCCATTGATCAATTCATTCACTTCATGGTGTCCGAAATACCTTGTCAATGGAAAATAGAAAGCGATAATTCCAAGTAAAATTCCGCCTACCAAAGTTTTGATGTAAATCGGAAATTTTCTGTATTCAAAGACTTTTTTGAAAAATTTAACCACAAAAATGAAAATCCAGCCAAATAAAGTTCCTACAATCCCGAAAGCGGTTGCATAGGCAAAATCGTAAACTCCGGTGTAATGATAGGCTTTCAGATCCCAAGTCGCTCCGATTCCCAGATGAATAATCAAAGCAAACATCAGATAACTGAAACAACTCGCTACCAAAGCCGGAATAATCGCTTTATAATATTCAACAGCATGTTTGTGATGCAAAATTTCTAGTGAAAACAGACTTCCGCCAAGCGGAGCGCCAAAAAGTGCCGTAAAACCAGACGCCATTCCGGCAATACTCAGAGAACGTAATTCTTCGCCTTTCAGTCTAAACAATTTTCCTAAATAAGTTCCTGTAGAACCGGTAACCTGAACCAAAGGTGCTTCCGGACCTAAACTTCCACCCGATGCCACACAAAAAAGAGATGACAAAATCATGGATGGATTGTTTTTTGGTTCTAATTTTCCTTTATTAAATCTGATGTTATTAACAATCAAATGAATTTCTCCCGGATCGCCAATAAAATGAATGACCAAACCTGCCAAAAGACCGGAAATTGCCATTGTAGGAATTACCATCCAACCTTGAAAGTGATGCAGAAATTCTGTGAAATGTTCAAGCACAATCCAGTATAAACCGGCAATTATTCCGCCGACCAAACCTGTAATTGCCCACATAAAAAATGTACGGCTGAATACGAAAGGATTAAACTTAATGGGTTGATCCAAAAGATTAAAAGTTCGTATTAATCGACGTCTTCTGTTGATTTTCATTTTAATTTATTTTAAAATTACGATCATCATTTGTTGAAAGTGTATTTGTTTTTTTTGATTAAAAGCGTTTATTGAACCATTAAGAACATACAAGCAATTAAGGTTGGTTAAGATAAATCAAATAGATTTATTAAGCATTCCGCTCAAAGCGAAGCTCAGCTTAATTATTCTTAACTTTTTACAAAATCTTAATGGTTAAATTTAAAATGAACTCTTAAATTCTATTCTTCATAAAGTAAAAGATTAACATCAACCAAGCTAAAATCATAAACAATCCTCCAAGTGGGGTAATCGGGCCTAAAAACTTAAGATTTGCACCCAAATAATCTTGTAAACTCAATCCGTAAATACTGAAAGAGAAAAGCATTGTTCCTGCGATCATCAGAATAGAAATCCATTTTTGAGATGAGGTGTCAAATTTTAAAATATATCCTGCAATCAGTAAAAAGAAAGCAGCATACATTTGATATCTTACTCCTGTTTCAAAACTTTCGAGTCTTTCTACAGATAAAATTTTCTTTAAAGCATGCGCTCCAAATGCACCCAAAATAACGGATAACATTCCGTAAGCGGCACCGAAGACCAAAGTAATTGTTTTCATTTTATAATTCTTCTAATTCTAGTTTTAAATATTTCTTTGTTTTATAATCCTGCCAGGTTCCGATGATTTTATTTCCTTTCAAATCTGCTTCGATTAAGGCTCGGGGCACCCATTGTTTTAACTCTTCACTATAATAATCATCTTCTGTAATCGACAAATGATCGTGAACAAATTCTCCTCTCCAGTTGATCAGTTTTTTATTTTTATCATACCAATAAGAAGCTGAAAAAGAATCATCTTCATTAATAGAATTGATTAAAACGGTGATTGGATATTTTCCGTCGATTTTCCCTTTATATAGTTTATTATTAATACTTGTTTTATCAACTTTTTCGGAATCTGACAATAAGTTTTTTGCGTAAGAACTCCAATATTTCCCCAAATCTTTGTACGGAAATTCTACAACATGACTACCAAGGTCATCCAACGCTCTCATCGCATGATTAGAACATCTTCCGGCAATGAATCTTACTTTATCTTCTGCAAAATAGTATTCAATTCCATCTAAAGTAAAATCGGTAAAACAATCTTCATACATTGCAATCTGATCCAAAACTTCTTCCGAAGGATTTTTATCTGATTTCAATTCTGTAAGAAAATCATTAACTTCTTTCCTGACACTTTTCTGAATTAAACTTTCAACTGTTTTTTTTGAATTAGGATGAAATAAATCTTTAGCATTAATTAAATTTCCAGTTCTCAAATCAAAGTTTTTCCAACTATCAAAACCTTCCGGATAAGCTCCTGAAGCTTCTCCACTAATGGCAATACTCAAAATATTTTTAGGAGTTTTAAGCTTTTCCCAACCATAAAAATAAACATAGTTGGAATACGACGTTTTTCCTGTAGACACCAATTGAGAAGGACTTCCTGCTGAACCCGGAACATACTCAAGCTGATCGACCTGCAAAAATGTGTTGATTTTATTTTCTACGAAAGGTTTTTCAGGATAAGAGACTTTTGGAAAAGCAAAATCTTCAGATTTAGGTTGCAAATCAGTTATTTTTAAATTTTTCTGTTGCGAAAAACTTAAACCGGAAATCAAGAGGAAGAATAGAATTTTCTTTTTCACTATAAAGGATGTAAAAAATATGAAACCAACCTGCTAAGAACAATTGCGCCTCCCAAAATAACAAACATTTTCCAAAATCTTTTAGAACCCCTAAAACCGGGATTATTTGTTTGTTGAAGAAATATTCCAAACACGATAAAAAAAACAGCCAGAATAATTTGTATCATTATTTTTCTCTCAATCTGTTAAATTCATTAATCACTTCGTGATGCGTCACCGTTTTATCTTTAAAATACGTCACAAAATGTTGTTTCTCTTCTTCCGTCGCACCCATTTGGTTTAAAATATTCAAAAGATGCATTTTCATGTGGCCTTTCTGAATTCCTGTGGTTACTAAAGAACGTAAAGCCCCAAAATTCTGAGCCAATCCTGAAACCGCCAGAATACTCATCAGTTCCTGAGCGGAAGGTTTTCCAAGAAGTGCCAAAGAGAATTTTACCAAAGGATGAAGATTCGTCAGACCACCGACAACTCCTACAGAAATCGGAAGATCGATCCAGAATCTGAAAATTCCGTTATCGATTGTACAATGCGTCAACGAAGAATATCTTCCGTCTTTTGCAGCATAAGCATGCGCACAAGCTTCTGTTGCTCTGAAATCATTTCCTGTTGCGATGACAACAGCATCTACACCATTCATAATTCCTTTATTGTGAGTCGTCGCACGGAAAGGTTCAATTTCAGCGATCATCACCGCCTGTTTGAATTTTCGTGCAAACTCTTCATTTGAGATTCCGCTGTCGTCTTTCAATTCCTCAATTTTACAAGAAACCTCCGCTCTCACTACACAATCCGGCGTGAAGTTGGAAAGAATATTCATCACGATTTGTAAAGAATTTTTCTCTTCCTGTGTAAAATCTTCACTGATGACGATTTCCTGTTTTAAAGTTTTTCCGAACTGCTCCAGACATGAATTGATAAAGTTGGCTCCCATAGAATCTACCGTATCAAAACTTGCTTTCAGCTGATAATAATTCGGCATTTCAGAAGTTTTGTCCACTAATTTAATGTCTAAAATTCCGCCGCCACGATTTCTCATGTTTGCCGTAATCGCCTCTGTTGCTTCAAATAATTTTTTCTTTAAATTGAAATTAAAAAAATGCTGAAGTTTATGAGATTCCACATCAATAATAAAATGGGTGTGCCCCAATTTTTCGGTATTGATGATGGTTGTTTTAAATCCACCTTTATCGATCCAGAATTTTGCTGCTTTTGAAGCCGCTGCAACAACCGAACTTTCTTCCACCGCCATTGGCAAGGCCAATAATTTTCCGTTGATCAAAAAATTGGGAGCGATACCGTAAGGCATATAAAAATTGGAAATTGTGTTTTCAGAAAACTCGTCATGAAGTTTCTGTAAATCTGCATTTTCGTTCCAATATTGATTGAGTATATTTTGATAATCCTGGTTTCCTTCGAGATATTCGTTAACAAGCCAGTCTATTTTTCCCTGTTTGGTTAGTTTAGAAAAACCTTCTACCGGTTTATGATTCATATGGATAATTTTTATATGTCGTGTGTAATCGTAATTTTTACGACTTCACTCATAAATTTAATGTCCGTAAATATACTAAATTTGCTTTGGAAATATGTTGATAAGTTATTGCTAAAAACACTGACTTTTCTCAATTTTGGACTTAATTTTGCTTAATAACAAAACCGTTTTAACCCATTTTAATTTAAAACTAAATGAATTTTGACCGCATAAAAGAGAAGCTTGAAATACTTGCAGATGCTGCAAAGTATGATGTTTCGTGCTCATCAAGCGGCGGAAAGAGAAAAAATAATGGTGGCTTGGGTGACAGCTCAGCAAGCGGAATTTGCCACACTTACACCGAAGACGGGCGCTGTGTTTCGCTACTCAAAATTCTTTTGACCAATCATTGCATTTACGACTGTATTTATTGTGTTTCCAGAAAATCAAATGATATTAAACGCGCTGCTTTTACGGTGGAAGAAGTGGTCGATTTAACGATAAGTTTCTACCGCAGAAATTATATTGAAGGTTTATTTTTAAGCTCAGGAATTTTCAAAGATGCCGACACCACAATGGAACGTTTGGTACGTGTTGCGAAAAAATTGAGAATTGAGCATAATTTCAACGGATATATTCATTTGAAATCGATTCCCGGAGCGAGTGACGAGTTGATGAATGAAGCTGCATTGTATGCAGACCGATTGTCTGTAAACCTTGAAATTCCGACAGAATCTGGACTTAAATTATTAGCGCCTGATAAAAATCGCGAAGATATGCTTCAGCCGATGCGTGTCGTTCAGAAAGGAATTCAGCAATATAAAGACGAAAAGAAAATAATCAGAAGTGCTCCCAAATTTGCTCCTGCCGGACAATCAACTCAAATGATTGTAGGTGCTACGAATGAAAACGATTTACAGATCATCAAAGTTGCCGATCATTTTTACAAAAATTACGGTATGAAACGGGTTTACTATTCGGGTTATATTCCTGTTACTGTAGATAACCGATTGCCATCAATTACTTCCGAAGTTCCTGTTTTACGGGAAAACCGTTTGTATCAGTCAGATTGGCTGATGCGTTTTTATGGTTTTAAAGCAGATGAAATTTTAGATTTCAACATGCCATTTCTCGATTTGGAAGTTGATCCGAAATTAAGTTGGGCATTGCGACATCTGGATCAGTTTCCTGTAAATCTTCAAACTGCCGACTATAAAATAATATTGAGAATTCCCGGAATTGGTGTAAAAACTGCACAGAAAATCGTAAATGCAAGACGTTTTCAGGTTTTGAGTATTGACCATCTTAAAAAATTGGGAGCAGCGGTAAACCGCGCTAAATATTTCATTGATTTCACCTACGGAAATCCTTTTTTACGACATTTAACCGATTTAAATTTGAGGAAGTTGATTATTGGCGGAAGTCAGTCTAAATTTCAAAATCAGTTTACGCAGCAATTGAGTTTGTTTTAATTTTTACCAAATTTACATTATCCATATTTGCTAAATTTGGACATATTTAATATTTTTGAATAAAAATCTAGTAAAAATGAATGTAAGTTTCACGAAAAAACAGGAGGAATATATTTCTAATCAGATTGAATCTGGAGATTTCCAAAATGCAAGCGAGGTTGTAAGAGATGCTTTACGATTGCATGAGATTTATCGTCATCGCCTTATTCAAGATTTGAAAGCCGAAATTGAAAAAGGATGGGATGGAACCTCAAGTTCACGCTCTATAAAAGATATTATAAAATCTAATAAAGCAAAGCAGGAATAATGTCTGAGAAATTTTATATTTTATCAGAAGCTGCCGATCAGGATTTGGAGGATATTTTTAATTTTACACTGCACAAATTCGGATTTGATCAGGCAGAAAAATACCTTCTTGAAATAGATTTGGTTTTTCAGAATCTTATTGTACATCCGGAATTAGGCAAAAGACGAAATGAAATAAAAGAAGATTTGTACAGTTTTACAAAAGACAATCACGTCATTTTTTATCGAGTTTTAGACAATCACATCCGAATTGTTAGAATTCTCCACGGAAGTAGGGACATTCCAAACTATTTTTAATCTAAATCATTAAATATTTATAAGAGATTCTTCCTTCGTCAGAATGACAAAAATTTTATAAAATCAATTTTCAAATTCTCACATTTTCAAATTAAAAAAATGACCATTCTACTCTACGATGGCAGTTTCGACGGACTTTTTACTGCAATATTTGAGGTTTTCGAATATCGTTATAAAGATGTGGAAATTTTTAGCAAAGAGAATTTTCAACAGGAAAATATGTTTGCAGAAATTCATGAAGTGATTACACAGCAGGAAAAATCTGAAAGAGTTTTAAACAAATTAGAACAAAGCATCGAAAAATCAGGAATTAATCAATTACTGAAAGTTTTTTTGTCGGAAGATCAGGAAATGGAAAAGCTGATTTTATCTGCTGTACAAAAATCTATCAAACATCCCGGAGAAAATATTTTGCAAAATTTTGCGGATGAAGATATCCTTAAAATCTCAAAAATATGCAAATCGGTAAGCAGAGAAAGACACCGAATGACTGCTTTTGTACGTTTTGAAAAAATGCAGGACGACATTTATTTTGCAAAAATAGATCCTGATTTTAATGTTTTGCCTTTAATCAGAAAACATTTTAAAGATCGTTACGCTGATCAAAAGTGGATGATTTATGATTTGCGTAGACATTACGGTTTGTTGTATGATTTAGAACAATGTGAATTCTTTTATCCTGATGACAAGGTAGATTTAAACCAATATCAGCAAAAATTTCACGAAGAAGAAAAGAAATATCAGACGCTTTGGCAAAGTTATTTTACCAAAACCAATATTAAAGAAAGGAAAAATACAAAATTGCACATCCAGCACGTTCCAAAAAGATATTGGAAATATCTCACAGAGAAATGGTAAAAAAAGTTTTGGTTAAAGCCAAATTACCATTACAAAAGAAAAGCCGGGCTAAAGCCCGACTCTATTGATATTTTTCATAAAATTTTCTCGAAACAAACACTGTTTTCAATTCCTGCGTATTGTCCGTAATTTGGAATAATGGCATAACCGCATTTTTTATAAAGAGCAACAGCTTCTGTTTGCTTTTTGCCAGTTTCTAAAACTACTTTTTCATAGCCAAGCTCTTTTGCCCAGATTTCCACTTCTTTTAAAACTGTTCCAGCAAAGCCTTTTCCACGATAATCAGGAAGCGTAAACATTCTTTTTACTTCCATTGTATTATCGTCAATGGCTTTTATTGCTCCGCAAGCCACTGGTTTATCATCTTCAAAAAACACAATACAGTTTTTCAGCAGATCAATTTTATTATACTGGTCGTAAAAAGCATGATCTTCGCCATCTATTTCAGTAAGATAAGCATCTAGTTTTCTGACGAGATTTTGAAAATCGTTATTTTCTGAAGTTGTTCTGAGGATTTGCATTTTATCGGATTTAAGCTTCTTTAGCAGATTTAATTTAAAAATTCACTACAAATTTCCTTTCATTAATCAACTCAGCAATTGCCAGCATATCTTTTCCGATCAAACGGTCATCTTCAAGTTTATCAACTTTTGTACGAATAATTGCGAAGTTCTCTTCAATTATTTTTGAACATTTTGCAGGCCTTCTGAATTCTAAACCTTGCGCTGCAAACATTAATTCAACGGCCAAAATATTGACCAAATTCCCAAGAACCTGATTGAATTTTCTTCCTGAAATACTTCCCATCGAAACGTGATCTTCCTGACCCAAACTTGTTGGAATAGAATCTGCAGATGCCGGAAAACAAAGCGTTTTATTCTCGGTCACCAAAGCTGCAGAAGTATATTGTGGAATCATAAATCCTGAATTCAAACCTGAACTTTCCGTCAATAATCTTGGTAAACCGTATTTCCCTTCCAATAATAAATAACTTCTTCTGTCTGAAATGTTTCCTAATTCAGCTACTGCCAACGTTGCATAATCTAAAGGCATTGCCATCAATTGTCCGTGGAAGTTTCCTCCTGAAATAGATTCTTCAGCGCTTAACACAATCGGATTATCGGTAACAGAATTCAATTCCGTTTCAGCCATTATTTTAAGATGTTCAAAAGCATTTCTACTTGCGCCGTGAACCTGAGGAACACATCTCATAGAATAAGGATCCTGTACCCTTTCGCACTCTTCATGAGCTTGTAAGTTTTCAGAATTATTTAAAAATTTCAGCATTCTCGCCGCTACTTTTTTGCTTCCTTCAAACGGTCTGATGTCGTGAAGTTCTTTTTTAAACGGACTTGCAGAACCTCGGTACGCTTCAAGACTCATTGCAGCCGTCATATCTGCTAAGTCTAATAAATATTCAAATTTTTCTAAGCCTTTTATGGCATGAGCTAAAATAAACTGAGTTCCGTTGATTAATCCCAAACCTTCTTTAGGTCCTAAAACCAATGGCTCAAGATTGTTTTTTTCTAAAACTTCAGCCGTTTCGAAAATCTCGTTTCCTACCCAAACCTGTCCGAGTCCTAAAAGTGGTAACACCAAATGTGAAAGCGGCGCCAAATCACCTGAAGCTCCTACAGAGCCCTGTTCCGGAACTACAGGAATGATATCTTTTTCAAGCATCACAATAAATCTTTCTATCACTTCCAGAGAAACTCCTGAAAACCCCTTAGACAAAGCATGAACTTTCGAAATCATCATGATTTTTGAAAATTCTTTATCAATTGGTTTTCCCACTCCTACTGCATGAGAAATAATTAAATTATATTGAAGCTGAGCTGTTTCATCAGCCGAAATTTTAGTATCACAAAGAGGCCCAAATCCTGTATTAATCCCATACACACAACGATCTGACTCTACAATCTGTTTTACATTATTCTGAGATTTTATAATCTGCTCCTTCGCTTCTTTACTTAACTGAGCTTTATTTGGGTCTTTACAGATTTCCAAAACATCATGAAAACTGAAAGTATCTATACCGTATATCATTTCAAAAAATTTGCTTAAAAATACACATTTTGAAGCATACCGAAAAAGCTGATTACAGCTAAAATACAGCATTCTTAAATTAAACAATATTTTGGTTCATAAAAGCACTCAACAATTGCAAAATATTTTATCAAATCAACAATTATTTAGTTATTTTTACCGCAATAATTTAAACTAATATCTATGAAATTTAAAGCTCTATTATTGGCACTTTCGTTATCAAGTGCATTTTCATTTGCTCAGGACAAAGTGAAATATTCTAAGGAGGACATCAAAAAAATGGAAACGTATTTATTCAATGAAGGATTTAATATTCCATCTCCAAAGAAAATATCTACCATTATCATGAAAGATGGTACTATAAACAAGGGATATTGCAGCAAAGTTGATTCTAAAAGAGGACAGATTTACGAAATTGCAATTAAAGACAGCGCCACAAAAAAGCAAATAACTTTTAATGCTGAAAATGTAAGTGAAATGTACATTTACCCAAGTAATGCTGAAAAAATTGCAAAAGTTGGAAAATATTTTGGAAACATCCGAAATTTCGGAACTAAAAAATTGACAAAAAACACAACTGCTGAAAGCATTCACTTCATCAATCAAACTGTTTCTTTAAAGAACAAAAAAGATGACAAAGAATTTTTGATGCAGCTCATTAATCCTGAATTCAATGACATCATCTCTGTTTATTACGATCCGAGAGCAAAAGAAACCGGTGGTTTTTCAGTTGGCGGTTCACCTCAATTGGGTGGCGGTGTTATTAAATCTTACTATGTAAAAAAAGGCGATAAAATAATGTGGCTACACAAAGATGATTTTGAAGACAACTATGATTTCTTATTTGGGGACAATGCAGAATTCGTGAAAAAATACCCCAAAAAATCTGTAGAATGGGATTATTTCAGCTTTTTGGTAAGTCAATACACTGAAATGACAAACGGATAAAATAATTTAACAATAAATCTGAAGCTGTAGAAATTCTACAGCTTTTTTGTTGTTTTCAAATACATTCAGAATGCTTAATTTTGTGTTATGAATCCGTCTTTAGAATTACAACTTAAAACTTTACCTTCCGAACCTGGCGTTTATCGATATTATGATAAAAACGAAAATCTGCTGTATGTAGGAAAGGCAAAAAATCTAAAGAAAAGAGTACTTTCTTATTTCAACAAAACGCTTTCCGGTTACCGTACCAGAATTATGGTCGGAAAAATCAACCGTCTTGAAACCACCATTGTAAACAGTGAATATGACGCACTTTTATTAGAAAATAATCTGATTAAAGAACATCAGCCTTTCTACAATGTGATGTTGAAAGATGATAAAACGTATCCCTGGATTTGCATTAAGAATGAAGATTTTCCTAGAATTTTCCTTACAAGAAATAAAATAAAAGATGGCTCAGAATATTTCGGACCTTACGCAAAAGTACGTCCTGCAAAGATTTTATTGGATACGATTAAGCATATCTATAAACTCCGTACCTGTAATTTAAATTTAGCTCCAAAAAAAATTGAGGAAGGAAAATACAAAGTCTGCCTTGAGTTTCATATTAAAAACTGTGAAGGACCATGTGAAGATTTGGAAAGCAAGGAAGATTATGACGAAAAAATCGATGCGATTCGCGGGATTGTAAAGGGTGATTTCCGAAGAGCAAAAGAATATCTCATCAATCAAATGACGAAATATGCATCTAATCTTCAGTTTGAAAATGCCCAAATTATTAAAGAAAGACTTGATATTCTGGAGGATTATCAGGTAAAGCATACGGTCGTAAATCCGGATATTGATGATGTAGATGTTTTTGGAATGACGAGTGATGAAACGGCGGCTTACGTTAATTATTTCAAGATTAGAAACGGAAATATTATTCAGAGTTTTACGACAGAAATCAAAAAAATGCTTGAAGAAAGCGATGAAGAAATCATGGAAGAAGCATTGATTGAAATCCGCCAAAAATTTGATTCTGATTCTAAAGAAGTTTTGCTTCCGTTTCACTTAACCGTTGAAATCCCTAATGTAAAGCTGATTGTTCCGAAGGTTGGCGACAAGAAAAGAATTGTAGAACTTTCAGAAAAAAATGCTAAAGAATACAGAATTGAAAAACTGAAACAGGTACAGATTGTAGATCCCGAAAGACATTCTAACAGAATTATGGCAGAAATGCAAAAACTCCTGAGAATGCCCGTCGAGCCGAGACATATCGAAGGTTTTGATAACTCTAATATTCAGGGAACCAATCCGGTTTCGGCATGTGTTGTTTTCAAAAATGGGAAGGCAAGCAAAGCAGATTACAGAATCTTCCATCCTAAAACAGTTACGGGTCCTGATGATTATAAGACGATGGAAGAAGTGATTTTCAGACGCTACAAAAGAATGCTGGATGAAGGAGAAAGTTTACCTCAATTAATTTTGATTGATGGTGGAAAAGGGCAACTATCTTCCGCAGTAAAAAGTTTAAAACTTCTTGGTCTTTACGGAAAAATTACCATTGTGGGAATTGCCAAAAGATTGGAAGAAATTTTCTTTCCCGAAGATCCTATTCCGTTGTATCTCGATAAAAAGTCTGAAACGCTTAAAATTTTACAACAAGTACGTGACGAAGCGCACCGTTTTGGGGTAAGACATCATAGAACAAGACGAACCAATTCTACGATAAAATCTGAGCTTGAGGAAATTCCGGGCGTTGGTGAAAAAACAATTGAATTGCTTTTATCTAAATTGAAATCAGTTAAAAGAATAAAAGAAGCCAACCTTGAAACTTTAGAGGAAATTTTAGGAAAATCTAAGGCAAAAATACTCTGGGAATTTTTCAATGCCGGATAAAATAAAAAACTCTTATCGATGATAAGAGTTTTTCAATTATTGTTCAAGGGAATTTTTAAACTCCTCCCATTACATACATATTTTCCATTGTAGGAATCTCGCTTCCACCTTCTTTTTCCAGAGTAATGGCAAACGCCTGTGCGCTTGGAATGTTGGCTAAAGCTATCTTTGCATCTTTGTCGTCTGTATACATTCCGGCGCTTACCGGTTTTCCGTCTGCAATTGCCCACAATTGGTATTGCATTCCTTCCGGTGCTTTTGGCAAACTATTTGCGGTAAGATAAACATCTTTTGAAGTTTTATCCCAATATACGACAGCGTTGGATTCGGGATGTTTTTCAACACCCGCCAAAACAATTTTAAGCATGTTCGGGTTTGAGGTAATCTTCAATTTTTGCTCAAGATTTTGCATCGCAAGGTTTTGAGATTGCTTATCAGATTTCAAAACAGCTAATTCGTTTTTCATTTCGTTTTGGCTGCTCATCCAATACAGGTTGGCTCCAATACTTACTAAAAATAAAACAGTGGCTGCTACGGCAAAATTTTTCCAGCCGTTACTTTTTTCTATCTTCCTTTCCTGTGTTTCTATCTGCTGAATCTCTGCTTTCGGTTCAACACTATTTAAAGGAATTACAGGTTTTTCATCTTCAACATTTTGTTCAAGTTGAATTTTATCCCAAATTTTTGATTTTAAATCATTGGGCGGTGTCACTGCCTGCGCTGTTGCAAGCAATTCAAAAGTTTTTTGCGCTTCTTCGTAAGCGGCTTTCACTTCAGCATTGTTCTTCATCACACACTCCAAAATTCCCGCTTCCTCTGGAGAAGCATGGCCTAGAATGTAAGATTCTAGAATTCCGGATGATATGTATTCTTTACTATCCAATTTATTGATAATCTTTTAACAAGTCTTTTAATTTAAGTAATGCATTTCGCATTTTGGTCTTTACAGTGCCCAACGGCATATTCAGTTTTTCTGATATTTCACTCTGCGTGAATCCCTGATAATAAGCAAGATCAATAAGTTCCTGTTTATCAGATTCCAAACTTTCAAGCACTTTATTAAATCCAATAAAATCTGAATTATTGGTAGTTGTAAGTTCCGCATTCTCATATACGAAATCTGGAAGTGGTTGGTTTTTAAGTTGGTTTTGAAAACTTTTAGATTTAAGATAATCAATTGCTGTATTTCTGGCAATATTAATCATCCAAGTATAAAATCTACCTTTCAAAGCATCATATTGATGAATGGAATTCCAGATTTTTACGAAAACATCCTGAATAATTTCCTCTGTATATTCTTTGGACTGAACAATTCTAAGGATTACACCATATAACGCACCAGAATAGTTATCATACAAATGATGAAAACCAGCTTCGTTTTTCTGTCTCAGCAAAACGATAAGTTCTTCTTCTGAATAGTTTGTTTTTATGGTGGATATTTTTCGTATCAAATGTAATAAAATAAAGTAAATAATGAGAAAAAACTTTTAAAAATTTATTGTCAATAATAATTCAATTTAAAATAATCAGTTACCGTTAATTTATGTTAAAATAAAAATTTTAAAATCTAAACCAGTCTGCTCTTCGTAAATGATGGTAACGACAGACAAAAAACAACTCAATTAATAATATTTTAAAAAATTAAAAAAATGAACACAAGATCAAAAATCGCAGTATTGGGAATGGTAGCTTTATCATTTGCATTCAGTGGAAATGCAGCTGCACAGCAAATGAAAGAAAAAACAGTAATGGTAGGCGGAGCTGCAATGTATCCTTCAAAAAACATTGTTGAGAACGCAGTAAACTCGAAAGATCACAAAACTTTGGTCGCCGCAGTAAAAGCTGCAGGATTAGTTGAAACACTTCAAAGCGAAGGTCCTTTCACAGTATTTGCGCCAACTGATGCAGCTTTTGCAAAATTACCTGCAGGAACTGTTGAGAATTTGGTAAAACCTGAAAATAAGGCAATGCTTACAAAAATTTTAACCTACCATGTTTTACCAGGAAAATACAGTGCAAAACAAGTTTGGGCAGCGGTAAAAGCAGGAAATGGTAAAGCAATGATGAAAACGGTACAAGGCGAAGAGCTTACATTCTGGACAAAAGGAAAAAATTTATACGTTACCGATGCAAAAGGTAATAAGGCGAAAGTTACCATTGCAGACGTTAACCAATCAAATGGTGTAATACATGTAATTGATACGGTATTGATGCCTTAATTTTAGTTTTTATGGTTTATTTTAAGGAAGGCTTATCTGAAAACTCAGGTAAGCCTTTTTTATGTTTAATATAAAGTTTTATTGCTATTTTACAGGTGAAAATACTTCTTTAGAGTACTCATCATTATTCTTCGGAATTTCGATCACCAAATTTCCGTTTTCATAATATCCTGTTGTAGATTCGCCAGAACCCAGTTTAACTCTGAAAACATCTTTTTTACTAGTCTCTTTGAAAGTGGCAAAAGGAACTGAACTGTTTCCATCAACTAAAATAAACTGAGCCGCATCAATCTGAATTTTCTGAAGACTTAGTTTTCCGTTGCTGTATTTTTCAGCTTTTGAACTTTGAGATTTTTGTTCGCTTACTTCAGGAGTCTGTTGAACTGCTTGTGTAGACTGAACCTCTTTTTTATACTCTGTATTTTGAATTGGGCGAGACACAGGGATATTCACAAAAGTTTTGGACAATGCATCCTTAAAACCCTCTTCGTATTCTTTAATTGAAGAGCTTCCTTTTTCAGAAGAAATTACCTTATCGTTGCAATCTTTCAATTCTAAAACAATTTTATTCCTAAGAAAACCACTATCATTTATAATATTTGCATTCAAAACATTACACGGATTCGCATTAGCTTCTTCCGGCCATTGCCCTCTATTTTCAGAAATTACAACATATTGTTTAGATTTCAAATGATTAGTTAAAAAAGTACTGAGGCCGTAGTTTGTTTTTTTAAAACTTTCATAAGCTGCCGGAACAACTACGTATTTGTAATCTGAAACTTTCTGTGCAAATGAAAGCATTACACAAAAAGACGATATTATAACAGATAATTTTTTCATAAAAATATATTTAAACTAAATTAATCATTTCTAAATTCTCCCATATCCAGTTTTAATGAGAAGAAATTAGAATAAAAATTGGAACCTCCAATTCCTGAATTACTGATTGCGTAATCAAGCGTCAAACCTCTGTAACGAATTCCTATCCCTGCGCTTGGCTGAAAAGAAACTTTTCTCTGAAGATCTTCAATATCGGTAATCGACTGAAATCTATTAACACCCAATCTTACAAAAATCATTTTCTGATATCCTAATTCTGCTCCGGCATACGGCGTAATACTTGCAAAATCTGTTGAAAGAAGAGCTGCCGTTTTAGCAAAATCTACATTAATTCCAGCTTCCGGTAAAATATAAATACTGCTGTTAATATTAAACATTTTACTTGCGCCTGCATTTAATTTAGGCATTGTCAACTCCATTTTATCGGTTGGAGCAGGGTTAAATTCTTCACCGTTTACAATGGTAGACAATTCTTTTTGATTCACACTCCAGAAATTGACAGTCGTAGTTGCATCACGAAGAACACCTCCGAATTTCCAGCCGTTATCAGCTTTATAAATCGCTCCTACATCAAAACCAAAACCATATCCACTTGCAAATTTCCCAACATTTCTATAAACGATTTTAGCATTTACACCGACATCCAATTTTGGATTTCCACCAGGGTTAAATGCATAAGAAATAATTCCGGCATAATCTGATTGTGAGAATTTAGTAATTTTATCGTAATCAATATTTCCTTCTGTATCGATTAACTGAGTGGTATTCAAAATATTATCTACACCAAGCCTTACAATGGAAACTCCAAAAACGCCGGTTTCCAAAACTTTGGCGTAGGCCAGATAATCATATTTAGCAATAGATTCAAAATATTCTGCGTGCATTGCTGCGCCTTGCCAATCTCTTGTGATACCATTCAAACCTGCGGGATTCCACATAGGCGAATAGACATCATCCTGATTGGTCATTACGGCACCTCCCATCCCGATTCCTCTCGCTCCGGCGCCTATATTTAAAAATTCATTGGAATATTTTCTGATAATCTGAGATTGAGAAAACCCAAATAAAAGGGAAAATACTAATAATAGATATTTTTTCATCGTGTAGAAATGGATGCTTAGTTAATGTTTTTTTGTTTTCTAGTTTTTATCAGCGCGTTTACAACAATTGCCAAAATCATAACCAAAGATGCAACATAAAATACCGGGCTCATGTGTTCTGATTCTCCAAAGATAAAAAAAGCTAGTATAATTCCGTAAACTGGTTCTAAATTAACTGTTAAAATTAAAGTAAAGGGCGAAATATATTTCATAAGCTTCACCGATTCGAACATAGGATATGCTGTAAATACACTTGCCAATAAGCCTATTAACGCAAGATCTTTATAGTTTATTTCGTTCATCTGCATGATTTGTCCTGTTACCAGATAAAATATCATCAGAATAAACCAACCTGAAAAAATTTCATAGAAAATAATATTTCCGGAACTGGTTTTCCCGAAAAGTTTCCCATTAAAAACAGAGAATACAGTTCCGAAAATTGCGCACAAAACTCCGTAAAAAATCCCTTCTTTATATTGAAACTCGGTTTTAAAAATAAGTAAAATACACGCAACAATCACAGTTCCCATGACTACTTCTGAAATATCTACTTTCCGTTTAAAAACAATCGGCTCCAAAACTGAAGCAAACAAAGTAGACAAAGAAAGGCAACTTAAAGCGATAGAAACATTAGAAACCTTAATCGAATAAAAAAAGCAGTACCAGTGCAGCGCCATAAAAAGACCAACACCTGATAATTGCAAAAACAGTTTTTTTGAAACTTTAATACTCTCTTTTTTATAAATCCTTATAAATGCATAAAGAAATATGGCAGCAAAAAGCATTCTGTAAAAGACAAGAATCTGGGCATTTGCGGTGATCAGTTTACCTAAAATAGCAGTGAATCCCCATAAAAAGACAATTAAATGTAATCTGAAAAGCGCTAATTTCTGCATATTGATCCTCTGAATTTTAAACAGACAAATTTACAAATAGCTTTTCATTAAATTTAAAAAAATCTAAGATTACTTTCATTATTTCTAATGAAAATTCCCACATTCTGATTCGGCTTAAATTTAATTCTATAAATTACTTTAATACTGAAATTCAGATATAGAATAATTGGTATAAAATCCAAAAACCCTGAAAGTCTATGAAACTTTCAGGGCCTTCAAATAATAAACTATTAAAAAAATAAACTAGGAACTTAGAGTATTTATATAGAAACTTTCATTTCTATTACTCTATTGTAAAGTTAGCAAAATATGCACCAAAAAAAACATGCAATTTGTTAAAAATATCATAATTTATTGATAATTAAACCCTTAACATATTATAAAACATATTTTATTACTTTTTCTAAAAATAGTATCTTTAGCCAGATTAAAATATAATTTCATGGATATTGAATTTAACAAAAGAGAAGATCAAAATAAATTAAAATTATCTGAAATAAACCGTTTGCTGACAGAAATAAAAAAAGGCGGCGGCGAAAAAAGACTTCAGAAACTTCGTGATGAAGGGAAAATGACGGCAAGAGAAAGAATAGAATATCTTCTTGATAAAAATTCAGATTCCATAGAAATTGGTGCTTTTGCAGGGTACGAAATGTATGAAGAGCACGGCGGTTGCTCAAGTGGCGGTGTTGTGGTTGTAATGGGTTATGTTTCAGGAAAACAATGTTTAGTTGTCGCCAATGACGCTTCTGTAAAAGCCGGCGCCTGGTTTCCAATTACTGGAAAGAAAAATCTGCGAGCCCAGGAAATCGCCATGGAAAACAGACTTCCAATCATTTATCTGGTAGACTCTGCGGGAGTGTATCTTCCGATGCAGGATGAGATTTTCCCGGATAAAGAAATGTTTGGAAGAATTTTTAGAAATAATGCCAAAATGAGCGCTGCAGGTATTATCCAGATCTCGGCTGTAATGGGAAGTTGCGTTGCAGGTGGAGCTTATCTTCCGATCATGAGTGACGAGGCTATGATTGTAGACAAAACCGGATCTATTTTCTTAGCCGGAAGTTATTTGGTAAAAGCTGCAATTGGTGAAAGTATAGACAATGAAACTTTGGGTGGAGCAACAACGCATTGCTCGATTTCAGGAGTTACCGATTATAAAGCTAAAGATGATAAAGATGCTTTAGACCGCATTAAAAATATTATGAAATCTGTTGGAAGCTATGAAAAAGCAGGCTTCGACAGAATAGAAAGTTTTCCACCAAAAGAAAAAATAGATAATATCTTCGGAATTATGCCTGTTTCACGTGCCGATCAGTACGATACATTAGAAATCATCAAATGTATCGTTGATAATTCGGAATATGAAGAATACAAGCCAGATTATGGTAAAACTATTATTTGTGCAACTGCAAGAGTCGATGGCTGGTCTGTAGGAATTGTTGCTAACCAAAGAAAATTGGTGAAAAGCGGCAAAGGAGAGATGCAGTTTGGTGGAGTAATTTATTCTGATTCTGCTGACAAGGCAACCCGCTTTATTGCTAATTGCAACCAAAGAAAAATCCCTTTGATCTTTTTACAGGATGTAACAGGATTTATGGTCGGCTCGAAATCTGAGCACGGAGGAATCATCAAAGACGGAGCAAAAATGGTAAACGCTGTTTCTAATTCTGTAGTTCCTAAATTTACAATCATCACCGGAAATTCTTATGGTGCCGGAAACTATGCAATGTGTGGAAAAGCGTATGACCCGAGATTAATTGTAGCTTGGCCATGGGCAGATCTGGCTGTAATGGGAGGTTCTCAGGCAGCAAAAGTTCTTGCACAGATTCAGGAGTCTAATTTGAAAAAGCAAGGAAAAGTAATTACTGAAGAAGCGCATCAGGAAATTTTAGATACCATTACAAAAAAATATCAAAAACAAACAGAAGCTACTTATGCCGCTTCAAGATTATGGACCGACGCTATCATTAACCCTATCGATACCAGAAAATGGATTTCTATGGGTATTGAGGCCGCTAATCATTCTCCTATAACTGAAAAATTCAATTTAGGAGTAATCCAAGTCTGATTAATACACGGTTTTAAAGAATTTTGCCCTGCTTTTAGAAGTGGGGCTTTTTATATTATGTTAAATAGTCCTAAAGAATTATAAAGTTTCAAAACGACATACTACTAGGGTAAGATTTTTGTTATTAGATTATATCTAAAAACTAATAAGCACTACGACCTCTTTTTAATTACTAATCCCAAAAGGAAACCTATGAAAAGATATTTTGCAGTATTTATTGCCTTATATACCGTCGTTTTATTGTACATGATGTTTTATGCATCTGGAAGAGAACCTTCTGAAATTTCATATATTCAGCATCAGCCGTTTATCACTATACAGCATTTTTTTAATGATAATAATATAGATAATCAGGCTTTTATTGTCAACATATTTGGAAACATATTTTTATTCAGTCCGTTTGGATGGCTAGGATTACGCATCAAGAAATTCAACCGTTTTATTCCTATTACATTGTTCTTTTTAATAGCAATAAGTACAATCGAATCAATACAATACCTCACAGGAAGAGGCGTTGCAGATATAGATGATGTATTTCTGAATACTCTCGGAATGTTGCTGGGTTATGTTCTATTTAAATACGCAACCTGGAAAAACATTGCCAACATTCAGGTTCACTTTCAACTAACAGAAAAGAAAGAGCCTATTACAGCCTCTTAAATTTACAAAGCCAATAGATCATCTGTTGGCTTTCATTTTTACTAAAATTTTCAGTCCACTTAGTTGAATATTTAGATTTTCAGGAGCTTTATCCGGCTATCCGCTATTACTCCTCACTCCTTTCTTCGTCAAAGCTGAAACCTTCGACTTTTCAATTCCGTTGCGGGGTAACCGCTGCTATCCGGGCTAGGGTTAGTTACATTCTACAGTAATATTTGTGCCTTAATTACAATTAAATGCTTCAAATTCATCTTTTAAAATTCAATATTTACATCTTTAAATGTAAATCTCAAAAATCAAGATTTTAAGCAAGATTTACACTCAAGATAAAAGGTAAAAACCTAACAAATACTCCGGAGGAGTACAACCTTTGTAGAACATCACAGCATCATTTTCATAAGCTCCGGAGGAGCGAAATAACTAACAACTAACACTTATCACTTATCACTTATCACTTATCACTTATCACTTATCACTTATCAAAATTGCCTATTACCGATTGCTTATTTCTCATCATTTAGGTTTAGAGCAAAAAAAAGTCTCATACAAATGAATGTATGAGACTTTTAAAAAAAACTGGCGGCGACCT